>R06__coassemble_508_pt1 | contig 14326 bp, 8 predicted proteins | sample R06__metabat2_low_PE_030 | metagenome-assembled genome bin R06 | reverse complement strand
ATCCCGAATATTTTGAATACGGGGGGAAGAAGTATCTCTATTACGGCAGTTTCCACAGTATCAATTATGTAGAACTTTCTTCGGACGGCCTCAGCCTTGCTTCAGGAGCAAAACCTACAGCAGTTGCTGGCAGCAAATACGAGGGAAGCTATCTTCACAAACACGGCGATTATTGGTATCTTTTTGCCTCCAGAGGCACTTGGGGAGTTGGTTCGACCAATACCTATACCGTTGCTGTCGGTCGCTCGACTTCTCCATTCGGACCTTTTGTCAACAAGAGGGGCGAAAGTATGCTCGACAACAAGGACGAGGTTGTGATTGAATCCGGCAACAATTTCGTCGCAACAGGTCACAACGGCGAAATCTTCACAGATTCCGAGGGCACCGACTGGATGATTTATCACGCCCAGAGAAAAGGCCAGACAAACAGCACCAGAAGCCTTATGCTCAGCCGCATAGAATGGGTGGACGGCTGGCCCACAGCCCCCGACTCTCCCGACGAATCAAACGTCGTAGCTCCGAAATTCTAGTTTTTTTGGACACTCCGCGACTCACTCGCGGAGTGTCCAAAAAAAAATCAAGGGTGTCGAAATCAATCGGCACCCTTGTTTTTTAAAATAAAGGGCAGGTTTCAGGTTTTATATTTGAATACACATCATTACTAATTCTTTTTTGTTATGAAAGGGTCTGCCCTTTGTGTCGTTTTTAGTCGTTGGAGGCCTGAGAAAGATCCCATCCTTCTTCTGCCATACAACGCTCTACAATATTTCCGGTCTTGTCTTTGAACCAGACAGTCATCGAAGTTATCTTTGTATCGTGAGGGATGTCGAAGAAGAGGCAGGGCAGGATGTACTTGCTGTAAGAAGAATTGCCCTTCTTTATCATAAGATTCTCTTTCTTCACCTCATCAACAACTACAGTAGAGCCGTCTGCAAGGACAGCTTTTCCGCAGAGGTAAACTTCCTCTTTTCCGTCAAGAGCAGACTCTGCACCTTCGAGGTTGGTCTGAAGGTTTACGCAGAAGAAATCGCCGAAGCGATACTCTACAGGCACTGTCGATACCATATCGGGAAGAGTCATATCCTTTCTTGAAGAACCTCCGGTAACTTCGATAACTTTGGTGTGAACACGTGTACAAGCCTCGTTGTCGGCTGCCTCACCGTCCAGACGGCCATACCAGCCGTGGAGTCCGAATCCGTCCCTTGCATTTCCAAGCCAGCAGTTGATGAAGAACTTGTAGTTCACGTCCGTAGTCTTGAAAGTGGCTTTTGCAATAAGGTCGAAGGAATTGATGGCTGAGCCGCTGAGGTCGGTGATGTACTGGGCATCTTTGGCAATGAAGCCCACCCATTTCACGTCTCCGTAGTTGCCGCCTTTGTTATAAACCTTCTCCATTGCCTGGGGATAAGGAAGCTGCTCGGTGTCCTCAAGTATAGAATCGTCTATGGGAACCATCTCCATATCGACGAATTCACCTGCTGTAATGCCGGCCTGGGCAATCCAGGTGCCGTATCCTGAGGTGCTGTATGTACAGTTTGTCATCTCCCAATCGGCAGGGATACAGAACATTGCGATGAGTTTGTCGTTACGGTCGCTCTCCTTTACGATGATGGTAGTGTTCATAGTAAGGGTGAACTCGCTGTTGGCCTTGATTTCGGCGGGAGTGTTGATGCTCTTAACCTCCCAGCAGGAATAAACCACAAGGGATGTCAGCGCTATGGCTGATGCTGCTAAAATAGCTTTTATCTTGTTTGTTTTCATAGCTTTGACACTTTATTTTGCTGCCTTGAAGGTGTATTTGTAAGAAATGTTCTTGAAGTCGAGGGAGAACTCGAAAACAGGCTCATAGTAAACCATCTTTGCGAGTACATTTCCATCGGCAAGGCGAAGTACGGGAGGATAGCAGCCGTCGTCATACGTGCAGGCCACCTTGCCTTCGGGGAGTTTGTAGTCCACGGGACTGAAAGGAAGGCTTCCGTTGCTGAATTCTGCATAGGCTATCTTGCCGTTTTCGTAGTAGATCGTCAGTGTGATGCCTGAGAACAGCTCCTCGAAATAAGGCTGGATGTCTATTCCGGTGGGGTTCATCGGGTCGAACTCAAGGACCTGACGGATAACAAATGTTTCTACGGCGTTGTCATCGTGCTGATCTATGTACGTACCGCCGTGACTTACTTCTACGCAGCCTGCAAGAAGTGCAGCCGCGAGAAAAGCCAATGTACATTTAATTATATTCTTCATAGTCGGTTCTATCTTTTAAGATTGGGGTTGAGTGCATATTCTCTTGCCGGGTAAGGAGGATAGATGTAGCTCTCGTCATAAGCTGAAGGGCAGGTTTCTGCCTTGTAGCCCATCATATCGACCATTGATTTCGAACCCGGGTTGAATGCCTTTCTCGTGCGTACCATATCGTACCAGTTCTGGCCTTCGAAGCACATTTCATAGAAACGCTCCACGAGTACCTGGTCGGCAGTGATCTTGGCTGTTGAATAGCCTTCGACAGCGCGTGAATGTACAGCGTTGAAAGCCTTGACAGCCTCTGCATCTGTAGTGCTGCTGCCTGCGCAGGCTGCCTCTGCAAGGGTGAGAAGCACGTCGGCATAACGGATAAGAGGGAATTTGTTTCCTGATTTTCCGTCAGAGATGGCATCCTCGTCGAAGAACTTGAAGATGTAGGGACGGTCGAATTCGGCTGTACCTTCCTCAATTCCGGGATAAGAAGTGTAGAAGAACGCAGTCTTGCGCGCATCGTTGTCTTCGAATGAGTTGTAGAGAGTGAGCGTAGGCATCATATGTCCGCCATATTCCTGACCTGTAGCAATCTCGGGAGTGGTTACAGGGTAGGGAAGGAGTGAACGGTGAAGATAGCTTGTAGCATTGTTCTTGTCGCACTGGGCAGAGAAAATGTTCTCGCCTGTGGTGCCTTTGTTCATACTCTTTCTCCATTCGTCGTGAGTTGCGAAGAGTGAATATGCACCGGATTTTACAACCTCGAGAGCCTTGTCATAAGCGAGCTTGTAGTTTTCGGTCTTCTGGAGGGGATAACCTGCCATAGTGAGGTAAACCTTTGCAAGAAGGCTCTTTGTGGCGCCGAGGCCGGCCCTTCCGTTGGTCACGGCAAGAGCTGTGTCGCCGAAGAGTCTTTCTGCCTCCTTGAGGTCGGCAACAATGCCGTTGAGGACAGTCTCTTCAGTGTCGCAAGGGAGGGCTGCATCGTTGACACCCGTGGTAGGAGTAGTCTTGTAGGGGATGGGGCCGAAGAACCTCACGAGATTGAAGTAGTAGTATGCACGGAGGAAGTAGCACTCTGCCATATCCCTGTTCTTGAGGGCTTCGTCGTTGTACTCAGAATTCGTGATACCTTCGATTGTCTTGTTGCAATTCTCTATTGAAGAGTAATAGTAGTGCCACATAATGTCTGTGTCGGAATTGCTGTCGTTGATGGGAAGGCCTATGTTGGAGCCTATTCCGTGACTGCTTTCCACGTTTCCTGTGAGCCTCTCATAGAGGAAATAGGGCTCGCAACCGGCAAAACCGTAGTTTTCGAAGAGGCCCGGACGTATCTGTACGTAGCATCCGAGGGTTGCCTGCTCTATTTCGCTTTCGTTCTGATAGAAACTCTCAGGGGAAACGAATCTGACGGGAGTCTCAGTGAGGAACTCCGTGCAGGATGAAGCCATCGCCACTGTGGCGACGAGTACAAATATTACATTATATATTCTTTTCATAGCCACGTGCAATTAGAATGTTATCTTGAGATTACCTGTAATCACCATAGGCTTCGGGTATGAACCGATGACTGCCGGAGTAAGGTCGTTGCAGTCACCCATTTCGGGATCGTAGCCTGAGTAATTCGTGAAGAGGTATGCATTCTCCACGTTTACGCCGAGAACAAGACCGCTGATGGCCTTTGATTTCTTGAGAACCTTGTGACCGAAGTCATAAGAAAGGCTTACGTTGCGAAGACGTACGAAGTCTCCTCTCTCAACCCACCAGTCGTCGATTTCGTTGCCATAGTATGTACCGGCATTGTCGTCGCTTGTTGTGCGGAGGGCGGGAATCATAGTGTTCTGATTGTAAGGAGTCCAGGCCTTAAGGTTGGCCGCTGTGGTGTTGTTGCAGCCGAAGTTTGTCTCCTGAACTGCTGCGTGATGGTTGAATACGTAGAAACCGTACATTCCACCGAAGTCGATGGATGCTGTGAAGCCGTTCCAGAAGAATGTGTTGACGAGGGTCATTTCACCGTGAGGAAGCATATTTCCGTACTGGTAGCGGTCGTCGTATGTGTACTGGCCGTCGCCGTTGACATCTTCCCATTTGGGATCGCCGGGGTGACGTCCGTAAACGGCAGCCTCTTCAATCTCGTCCGTGCTCCAGGTTCCTGTTCTGTGGAATACATACCAAGAGCAGAATTCTTCACCCTTGTATGCGCGTACTGCAGAGTTGGAAGCACCGTTTGTGAAAGGATCGTCTATGAGGTCGACAGCGATACATTTGTTGGTAGACCAGATATAGTCGAGATCCCACTTGAAGTCCTTGTTGTCGATGATATGGGTGTTTATCGTGAGCTCGAAACCTCTGTTGCGGAGCTTTCCGATGTTCATACTCGTAGAGCTGTAACCTGTAGTGTAGGGAACAGTCTTGTTGAAAAGGAGATTCTCGGAATCCTTTATATAGTAGTCGGCAACGATGTTGACCCTGTCGTTCCAGAGGGCTATGTCAAGACCTGCGTCGAACTGTTTGATTGTCTCCCAGCTGAGGTCTTTGTTGGCAAGGTTGGCAAGAGTTACATATGCATTTGACACGCCGTCCATATAGATTGTGCCGGAGCTGTACTGAGCAAATGTCTTGTAAGTACCTATGGATGAGTTACCTACGGCACCATAGCTCAGACGGAGTTTGAGCTGGTTGACGTCCTTCATCTTGAACCAGGGCTCGCGTGAGATGTCCCAGGCTGCAGATGCTGAAGGGAAGAAACCGTACTTGTTGTTGTCACCGAAGTTTGATGCACCGTCCGCACGGAGAGTGATACCGAGCATATACCTGTCGAGGAACACCTGGTTGGTTCTGAAGTAGAAGGAGTTCATCGTGATATGGTCGTAGTCAGAAGAAGAACCGCGGGGATTCGTACCTGTTCCTACATTGTGATACTCGAAGAGCTCTTCTGAGATGCCGTTGGCCTGGAGGCTTGATGACTCATAGTTGTAGTAGTACCAGGATGCACCGAGAACGAAGTCCGACTTGAGCTTGCCGTCAAAGAAAGTATTCTTATAGGTAAAGTAGTCTTCGTTTGACCATCTTGTAGACTCTGAGTTGCCTATAGTTGCAAAGTTCTCAGCATCTGTGGCGCCCTTGAGGCCGAGTGCAACGAATTTGTTGTCTGTTGACTTCTTGACGTTGTAGCTGCCCTTCACCATAAAGTCGAGGCCTTTGGCAAGGTGGAACTCAAGGCCTCCGTCGAGGAGGATGTTGTTGGTCTGCACGTTCTGATGATACTTCTCCATAATCTTTATGGGGTTGTCAAGAGAACTTCCGAATCCGAGGTCGCTCATTGCTGAATATGTACCGTCCTCGTACTGTACAGGGAGGAGGGGAGAGAAGTATGTCGCATTCTCGATGGCGCTGTTGTACCAGCCGAGACCCCAGGTTTCGGGGCAGCGGACTTCGTCCATACGGCTTACATTGGCAACGAACTGAACGTCGAGCCATTTCTTGACCTCGCTCTTGATGTTTACGGATGCAGTGTACTTCTTTGCAGATGTGCCGTAGTAGATACCCTCGTTGTCCTGATAACCTATGTTGGCGTATGCCTGGGTCTTGTCTGTGCCTGTTGTGAACGAAACGTTGTTCGTAGAAAGCAGGGCGGGACGATAAGCTATCGACTGCCAGTCTGTATCATACTTGGGAGAAGGAATGAGGTAGCCGTTTTCGTCGCGTGCATACTCGCTTCCGTTCATCTGATAGTTGAATATCCTCTCGTCGGGAGTTGTGAGGTATGAAGGAGTCTGGTTGCCTGAGAAGAGGTATGCCTGATTGAGAGCCTGGAGATATTCCTCGGAGTTCATCATATCGAGCCTTCTTGCGAGCACGCTCACACCTGTCTGGGTGCTGAATGTCACGTGAGAGGCGCCTTTCTGACCGCCTTTGGTAGTGATCATAACCACACCGTTGGCACCTTTGGCACCGTACATCGCTGTAGCGGCGGCATCCTTGAGGACGTCGATTTTCTCGACGTCTGCATAGTTGATGAGTGAAGGATCCACGTCAACGACGCCGTCAACAACGTAGAGAGGGTCTGAAGATGCACTGATGGAGCCCATACCGCGGACACGGATCTTACCTGTTTCACCGGGACGACCTGATGCGGAACGGATCTGCACACCGGCCATCTTACCGGCCATAGTCTGGATGATGTTAATCGCTGATGCACTTTCACCTAGGTTTTCGCTAGATACGGAAGCAACTGAAGAGGTAAGTTCCCTCCTTATCATTGTACCGTAACCTACGACTACCGTCTCGTCGAGCATCGTGGTGTCTTCATCGAGGAAGATGTCGAAAAGTACCTTTCCGTCGAGCGCAACTGTCTGATCCTTGAAACCGAGCATATTGAACGCAAGTTCTTTGGCAGAAGCGGGAACGGAAAGCGTGAATTTGCCGTCACCGTCGGTGACTGTCGCAACGTTCGTCCCCGGAACGGACACGAACACGCCTGCAAGAGGATTTCCTTCGCTGTCGGCAACGTTACCGCTCAGTTTTGAATTCCCCTGCGCGCTCATTGACGTCGCACAAAGAAGCGAGAGCATCCCTGCGCAAATCAACGCTATTATATGTGTTAATTTTTTCATCTTTTACAGCATTTACATTAGTTGAGGGGGGTGCCGGTTTCGGAAAGCTCGAAGAGGTCGCCGCCGGAATTTTCCACCTTGGAACCGTTCTTGTCGGAGAACCAAACCTTTATGCTCGCAATTTTGTCCGAAGAACTCAGAGAGAAGAACTGACGGGGATAGATATACTTGTAGTAATCTATGTCTGACGTCTTCTTCATAAGGGTCTTGGACGACTTCTCTGTAACGGTAATGGTCTTTCCGCTCTTCAGAGTGCATTCTGCCTGAAGATATACTTCGTTCTCTCCCTTGAGATCTGTTACAACTGTGCCTGCTTCTGAAACGAAGTTGACAGCAAAGATATCCTCGTATGTAAACTTGAGAGGAGTGATCGATGTGAGGGGCGGAACGGTGTAATCCTCCTTTCCGCTGCCGCCTGTGGTAGAGAACAGAACGGTGGGGGCATCGGAGAAGTAATTGCCGTTGTCATCCGTATAGAGACCGTTGTTTGTGCCGCAGAAGGCGTTGGCGAAGTAGAACTTCGTGTTGGTCTCGGGGAGTTTCATCTTTATGGTGGCGTTGATGTACCAGGTCATATTATCTCCCCAGCAGATTACATACTCGTCGTCAGATTCGAAAACGACCCATTCTGTGAGGCCATAGTTGCCGCAGGAGCCGAATTTGCTCTGGAATGATGCAGACCAGGTAAGGCCCGTGGTGGGATCTGTCGCCGAAGGGTCCATAAGATGCATTGAGGCATTCACGACGTCAGGCTTTCCCTGCTGTCCTGCCGGACGGTCTGATGTTGACACGGTAACCGTAGTATTTTCACCTGCATTCCAGTTGGAAGGAACCAGCATACCGAATACGAAATGCGATGTCTGGTCTGACTGAACGTGGAAGCAGGACATATTAGTGGTTATTTCCACCGTTGTTCCGGCCTGCATATTGTCGGGAAGATTGATGGACAAGACTGTAAATACACAGGAAGCCAGAATCCCGATTGCAGCTGCAAGCAGTGCACTTGCCTTTATAATTCTTTTTGTGTTCATAGGATTCATCTTTAATCGTTGGCTTTCTTGAAATTAACCTTGTAGCTTACCTCCTCGCAGCCAAGCTGCCAGGTGATGCTGTACTCTCCGTTGATCCAAGTGCAGACCACCTGGTCGTTGGATTTGAGCCTGATAGTGTAGGGAACGCTGGAGGTGTTGAGGTATGCGTCCTGTTTTCCTTCGGGGATGGACAGGCTGCCGTATGTAGAGAAAGGAAGTTCGTGGTTGAATTCCACTGCTACCACCTTGGAGTCCTCGTGATAGATCTTGAATCTGTATGACTCGAAGAAATCCATTTCGTCAAGAATATTGATTCCGGCAGTATGCATAGGGTCATACTCGTACACGTGGTACAATGCAAGGTCGTAGACAGCGTCTTCCGCCACGTAAACCTTGGGCTGCACGAACGAGTCGCTATGGTCTACCTTTGTGCAGGAAGACATAGCGAAAAGAGTCGCTGCAATTGCCAATGTTATGGTAATGTATTTTTTCATGGCTGCTGTGTATTAGGGTCTTTTGAGATTGGGGTTATACCTTTCCTCGCGAGCGGGGTACTTGATATAGACATCGCTCTCCTGGAAGGCGTAGCCGTTGATTGTGGCGTGTCCGTCGGGAGAATAGCCTATCATATTCACCATCTTCTTCTCGCTGGCGTTCCAGGCCCTGCGGGTGCGGGTCATATCGAACCAGGTCTGATTTTCAGAGCTGAGCTCGAAAATCCTTTCCTTGAGAACATCGTCCTGGCTGAGGGAAGAAGGAGCTGCGGAGCCGGCGAAAGCTCTGCCGTGAACCTGCTGGTAAGCTGCCAAAGCTGCTGCATCAGAAGTGGAACCGCCTGCGCAGGCAGCCTCTGCAAGAACAAGAAGGATGTCTGCATAACGTATCACGATATAGTCGAGACCGTCCTTGCCTTCGTCGATACATTTGCTTGCCGCATTGAAATACTTGAACACGTACGGGCGTGCGAAAGCCTGGCCTGCATATTCGGTGAAGAAGAACGCGGTCTTTCTGGCATCGGCGTCGTCATAAGAAGCGTAGAAAGAGGCAGTGGGGACGAATGCTCCTCCGTTGGTGGAGTTCGCGCATACGCTGGGCTCTACGGGAGCTGTGTAGCAGGTCATATTGCTACTTGCGTGCTCGGCCTCTCTCTGGATGGCGAAGATTATCTCGCCGCTGTTCTCGTATGCCTCATCGTGAAGCTTTGCATAGTCGTCAAAGAGGCTGTATGCCTTGCTGTCGACAACTTCCTTTGCTTTGTCATAGGCAAGTTTGTAGCACTCCGTCTTCTGTACAGGATAGCCTGCCATAGTGAGGTAAACCTTTGCAAGGAGGGACTTTGCAGCTCCAAGGCTGACGTGGCCGTCTGTTCTTGTCATAGCCATATCGCCGAAGAGTTCCTCAGACGTTTCAAGGTCTTTGACAACTCCGCTGAGAATAACTTCTTCGCTGTCGGGAGCAAGAGCAGAATCGTTGACACCTGTAGTCGACGTTGTCTTGTAAGGAACGGGACCGAAGATGGTGGCGAGCCTGTAGTAATAGTATGCGCGGAGGAAATAAACTTCTGCAAGAAGCTTGTTTATCGTATCCTGGGGCACGCTGCAGTTGTCGCTGTTCTTTGCCTCGAGGGCCTGGATAGTGGCGTTGCAGTTCTCGATTGAGAAATAGTAGCCTTTCCAGAGATTTTCGTTGATACCTTCGCTGGTTGTGTCGTAGGGAAGTTCGAATCCCATTGATTTGAGATTGCCTCCTCCGGCTCCAAGCCTGTCGTAGTTTCCTGTGAGGCCTTCGAAGAGCACGTGTGCGCTCATTGAAAAGCCTACGAGGCCGTCAAATACTGTGTTGAGACCGCTGTAGCAGCCGTTTACAACCGCCTGCATATCTGCCTCTGTATTATAGTAGTCCTGAGGAGATACGAATGTCTTGGGCTCCTCTGCGAGGAACGATGTACACGATGCTGTCATTGCAACTAAAGCAATGAAGCCGTAAACTGTAGAAATAATGCTTCTTTTCATATTGCTTTAGAATGAGAGTTTGAGATTTGCGGTGATTGTCATCGGACGCGGATATGCGAACCAGTCCCAGCCAAGTCCTGCCCAGGCGCATTCGGGGTCTATACCGCCGCTGTATGCAGTCCAGAGGTAGGCATTCTCCACGTTTATTCCAAACAGGAAGCCCTTGAAGAACTTGCTGTTTTTCAGGAGACTGTTCTTGAAGTCATAAGAAAGGTTGATGTTTCTTATACGCAGGAAATCTCCGCTGCAGATGGTATACTCGTCAGATGAAGAATTGTTGTAGGTTGCTGTCTGTCCTTTTACTACGGGAATGGTGGTATTGGGGTTCTCTATGCTCCAGGTATTGTAGAAATAGCCATAGGTGGAGTTGGTGTGAGCCTTGCTGCCTTCCGTGAGGGACTGTGTGGTAGTCTGTGATTTGTATCCAAGGAGCGATCCCAGATCTATGGAGAATGTGAATCCCTTCCAATAGAAAGAGTTGACCATAGAGAGTTCATACTTGGGCCTTGATGTGCCGCCTACGCGTACGCGGTCGTCTGTTGAGGGCTCGAAAACTCCGTCTCCGTCCACATCTTCGTACTTGATGTCACCGGGCAGGGCGCCGTATTTGGCTGCTTCTTCCGCCTCGTCAAGCTGCCAGATTCCAAGTCTGTTGGGAAGATACCATTCCTGCCATTCTCCTCCCACTGTTGAGATTGTTGTGCCTCCGTCGATGCTCTCGAGGCCGCCAAGGCTCTTCACGATGGTTTTGTTGGTGGAGAATATGAAGTCTGTATCCCACTTGAAGTCACGGTTGTCTATGTTGTGGGAGTTGATTGTGAGCTCGAATCCGCGGTTGCGCAGCTCGGCGCAGTTTGCGAGAGAACTCTCATAACCCGTTGTGTAGGGTATCTGCAGAGCGTAAAGGAGGTTGTATGTGTCCTTTATGTAGTAATCCGCGATGACCTGCAATCTGTTGTTGAACAGGGCGATGTCGAGTCCCGCGTCAAACTGTGCGGCTGACTCCCAAGAGAGATCACCGTTTGCCAGCTGGCCAAGAACCTGGGTGGATTCTGCCTGGTTTGCAAAGTAGGCAGTACCTGCAGAGAATGTGGCGAGTGACTGGTATGAGCTGATGCCGGAGTTACCGGTGACACCATAGCTCAGACGCAGTTTGAGGTTGTTAACAGTCTGCTTTGCAGGTGCAAACCAAGGTTCTTCCGAAATGTTCCAGGCAGCGGATGCTGAAGGGAAGAAACCGTATTTCTTGTTTGCTCCGAACACTGAAGCACCGTCCGCACGGAGTGTCACTCCCAGCATATATTTGCCAAGGAGAACCTGGTTTGTACGGAAGTAGTATGAGTTCATAGTCTGTTTGTCGTAGCCTGAAGTAGGTGTTACGATAGTAGTTCCGGCTGCGAGATTGTGGTACATGAATGTCTCTGAAGAGATTGAGTTTGCAGCTGCTTTGTTGGTCTCGTAGACATATGAGTACCAGGATGCTCCGAGGACGAAATTTGACTTGAGTTTGCCGTCAAAGTACGTATCTGCATATGTGAGATAGTCTTCGTTTGTCCATCTTACTATGTTGGTATTGGTGACGGAAGCCACGTTTTCGTTTGTGGACCAGTTGAAGATGCCTTTCTCTGCGAAATAATCGTTCTTGGTATCCTTGGTATAGTAGCTGGCAGTTGTCGTGAGGGTTACTTTCTCGCCCAAATGCCAGTCCAGTCCAACGTTGGTGAGGACATTGACGTTCTCAGTAACATTGTAGATGCCGTTGAGCTGGGTGATAGGATTGTCTTTAGATTCTTCTCCGGTGAAGTAGTCGTTGTATCTGGAAGGAGTGCCGTCCGGATAGGTTACCGGTAGTATGGGTATCATCTCGTAAATCATACGGCTGGCACCGTTCATCATTGTACCTTCGTTGTCGTTTGCATTGGTCACATCCTTGCCGGCTGATACGGAAGCGTGGAGATCCAACCACTTGGTGATATTGGCGTCAAGTTTCAAAAGGCCCGTGTATTTCTTGCTGTATGTGGTCTTGAGTGTACCGTCCACATTCTGGTAACCGAGGCTGGCGTATATTCTGACTTTGTCGTTGCCCTGACTGAAGGACAGCACATTGTCGGTTACAAGTCCGTTCTGGGTTGTCTCGTCAAACCAATTGGTGTTGTACAGGGGAGTCGCTATGAGGTTGCCGTTGCCGTCGAGGGCGTAGCTGCCGTCGGCGTTTTTCTCGTAAGAGAAGAGCTTGGAGTAGTAATCTGCATTCTCGACAAGAAGGTGGGGAGAATACTGTCCGCTGTATGCATAGGATTCCGCTACCCATTTGAGATATGTGTCGGAGTCCATAGTGTTGAGACGGCGGGCAAGATAGTTGACACCGGTCTTGGTCTCGAAGGTGACTGTGCCTGAATCCTTGCGGCCGGCCTTGGTTGTCACCATCACAACTCCGTTGGAACCCTTTGCACCGTACATTGCTGTTGCGGCGGCATCCTTGAGGACGTCAATCTTCTCGATATCTGCAGAGTTGATCATCGTGGGATCCACGTCAACAACACCGTCGACAACATAGAGAGGAGTTGTGGATGCGTTGATTGAACCCATACCGCGGACGGTGAGGTTCATTCCGCCGCCGGGGCGTCCTGTTGTTGAAATTGCCTGCACACCGGCCATCTTACCGGCGATGCTCTGGGCGATGTTCAGTGCGGAAGCACGCTCGTTGAGTTCCTCGCTGGAAACAGAAGCAACGGAAGAAGAAAGCTCCTTCCTGATCATAGTACCGTAACCTACTACAACTGTCTCTTCGAGGGACTCTGCGTCCACTTTCATCGTGACGTTGAAATAGGCTTTGCCGCCAAGCACTACCTCCACATCCTCCATACCGAGCATGGAGAAGTTGATGGCTTTTGCTGAAGCGGGGACGGAAAGCTCGAATTTACCGTCACCGTCGGTAACGGTAGCATTCGTCGTGCCTTTTGCAGAAACGAATACGCCTGCAAGAGGTGCTCCCTGCTCGTCGGATACTTTACCCGAGACTTTCTGGGGAGCCTGTGCGAACATTGTGAAGGCGGAAAGTACCGCTGCGATGCACAATGCTGCCATTCTGACTAATTTTTTGCTTTTCATCAATTGGTTAGTTATTAGTTGTTTTCCAATTATTGCAAATTTGGATTTTTACAAATGCAAAGATGAATTTTTATTTTGTCAAGAATGTGTGCAAATTATTCTATTTGTTGTGTTTTTTTAATCTTTTTAAAAAAGTGCTCTTTTTTCTTCCCGATTGAGTTGATAATTTCTAAATTTGTATCAAACCTATAATTATAGTATGAAAAAGTTCTTCATTTTCCTCCTGCTGACTTTTGTTTTTGCAGCGTGTGCAGAGTCTGCTACAAACGACGACAAAGTGCAACTCATTTTCGAAACCGATATGGGAAGCGACGTAGATGATGCCCTTGCCTTTGATATGATTGCAAAATATGTCGATGACGGAATGGTGGATCTGCTGGCTGTCTGCACCAACAAAAAGGAAGTGGAATCGGCCGAGTATCTGGATATTCTGATGACGTGGTACGGATTTCAGGACGTTCCTCTGGGAGTTGTGAAGAACGGCGTGGATTGCGTGAATGTCGATTTTCCTTTTGCACGGCGCGCGGCAGACCTCAAAAAGGCCGATGGAACACCCAAATATGAAAGGTCGGTGAGCGATTACGACGCTCTTCCCGATGCGGTTGAGGTATATAGAAAGGTGCTCTCTGCAGCGAAAGACAATTCGGTTGTGATAGCTTCTGTTGGCTTTACTACCAATCTTGCGCATCTTCTCGAATCGGGCCCGGACGAATATTCGGAGCTTTCGGGAAGGGACCTTGTGGCAAAGAAAGTGAAGTTCCTCAGCATAATGGGCTGCTTCTTTGCGGACGACCATACTCTGGAGTGGAACGTCACAATCGACAAGGCTTCTTCACATAAACTCTTTGCAGAGTGGCCTACAAAGGCTGTTTATTCTCCTGCGGAGCTCGGCCTCAAGGTGATATATCCGGGAATGCAGATGAAGAAGGATTTCTACTGGGCCAACGATGCCCATCCTATGGTGGACGGATATATAAATTATGTATCGGAGGCTTATGACAGACCCTGCTGGGACCTCACTTCTGTGATTTATGCCGTCGAGGGAGGCTCGTATTTCGATATCACCGGCCCCGGCAACGTCACGATGAACGAAGGCGGAGTCACGACGTTTACTCCTGCTGATGATGGCCTTTGCTATGTGCTTTCTGTGACGGACGAGCAGGCAAAAGTCCTTGTGGACCGTTTTGTGGAACTCACTCACAGGATTCCCAAAATCTATCTCGAAAAATATCCCTATAAAAATCCGGCTCTTTCTCCCGAAGAGAGGACGGAAGACCTGCTTCCGAGGCTTTCTTTGGAGCAGAAGGTTGCCCTTATGCAGAATTGG
>R06__coassemble_492_pt1 | contig 14514 bp, 11 predicted proteins | sample R06__metabat2_low_PE_030 | metagenome-assembled genome bin R06 | reverse complement strand
AGGTCATTCTTGCCGCTACAGCACGTCACGAAGCCCGCAAGGCCCGCGAAATGGTTCAGAGAAAGACTGTGATGTCAGGTGCCGGAATGCCAGGCAAACTTGCCGACTGCTCCGAGAAAGATCCCGAAAAGTGCGAGCTCTTCCTCGTCGAGGGAGATTCCGCAGGCGGTACTGCAAAGCAGGGCCGCGACAGAAAAACACAGGCTATCCTTCCTTTGAGAGGTAAGATTCTCAATGTAGAGAAAGCAATGAGCCACAGAGTGTTCGAAAGCCAGGAAATACGTAATATCTATACTGCTCTCGGTGTTACAGTGGGTACGGAAGAAGATCCCAAAGCCCTCAACCTCAGCAAGCTCCGCTATCACAAAGTCATAATTATGACCGATGCCGATGTCGACGGAAGCCATATCGCCACGCTGATTCTCACATTCTTCTTCCGTTATATGTTCGACCTCATAAGGAACGGTTACGTATATCTCGCCACTCCTCCTCTCTATCTTGTCAAGAAAGGAAAGGAAGAAGTCTATTGCTGGACAGATGACCAGCGTGCAGAGGCGACGATGAAACTCGGCAAGGGCTCGGACAAAGGCGTTACAGTCCAGAGGTACAAAGGTCTTGGAGAAATGAGCGACCTTCAGCTCTGGGATACCACTATGGACCCTTCAAAGAGGCTCCTCCGCCAGATTACCATAGATAATGCAGCCGAGGCGGAAAGGACGTTCTCGATGCTGATGGGTGATGATGTACCTCCCCGTCGCGAGTTTATCGAGAGCAACGCCCACTATGCAAATATAGACGCTTAATAAATTCTTTGGAGAAGAGCATGGATAAAGTCACATTCCCCTCCAGAATGAAGGTCTATGTACCTTTGGCAATCCTTTTTGTAGTACTTTTCCTGCTGATGCCCCGCACCCGCAGGTTTTCGTATGATTACAAGAAGGGTTCTCCCTGGATGTATGAGACTCTTGTCGCGGATTTTGATTTTCCCGTGCTCAAGACAGAAGCGCAGTTGCAGGAAGACAACAGGGATGTACAGATTGACGTGATACCTTTCTACAAGGTGAAGCCTTCTGTACTTTCAGATGTTTCATCCTGGGCCGCTCAGGCTGATCTTAGACAATATTCTTCCGCAAGAGACATATTGCAGTCTTCGGTGGATGCCGTTTATTCGCGCGGTGTGCTTCCTTCACTTGATGAGGAGGCAAGCGTCGTTTATATCCAAAAGGATAAAAAAGCGGTTCAGGTACCTGCCTCCGAGCTCTTGTCCGTGACATCGGCAAGGGAGATAATTGTCCGCGACCTTAAAAATTCGAAACTCTGCACCAATGCCGATTCTCTCGTGAGGGCTTGCGGGCTTTATGACAAAATAGTTCCCGATCTTGTCTATGATGATGAAGCGACGTCTCTTTTTCACGAAACAAGGGTGAAGAACGTCTCTCCCACTTCAGGTATGAGAAATGAGGGTTCCGTCATCGTCTCGAAGGGAGAGCTCGTTACTACAGAAATCCTTCAGGTTCTGGATTCTTACAAGGCCGAGTATGACAGCAAGTACGGATACGACGGCAGGGAATCCCTTCATTGGCTCGGCAATGCGCTGATTTCCTTCATTCTGGTGCTTCTGGTATTCATCAGCATCAATTACACATATCCGAGAATATTCAACGACGCCAGCAGCTATTATTATATGCTCCTGATTTTCCTTTTGTCAACTGTCTGCACTTTTGTGCTTGAAAGGGCGAATCCGGAGTTGTTATATCTGTTCCCGTTTGCACTTATGGCCCTGTATCTTGTCGCTTTCTTCAAGAAAAGAGTGGTCCTTCCCGTGTATATGCTGTCCCTTCTGCCGATGCTGATTTTTGCGCACAATGGAGTGGAACTCTTTGTGATGTATTTCGTCGCCGGAATGGTGAGCATATTCACTTTCAGCTATTTCAACAGGGGCTGGCTGCAGTTTGTAAACGCCCTTTGTATGTTCGTCTCGCTTGTTTTCGTTTACGGCACCTTCCATCTTATCGAGGGTACATATGCGATGGTGAACTATAAGCTCGTGCTTTTTATGTTCCTCGGCTCGATGTTCTCGGTTGCGGGATATCCTCTGGTATATCTTTTCGAAAAGATATTCTCTCTGGTGTCAACATCACGCCTTCTGGAACTTTCCGATACCAACAACAAGCTACTCAGGGAACTTTCTTCAAAGGCTCCCGGCACCTTCCAGCATTCGCTCCAGGTTATGAATCTGGCAGATGCGGTGGGCCGTGCCATTGATGCAGACGTTCCCCTCCTCAGATGCGGGGCGCTTTATCACGACATAGGCAAAATCAACAACCCGCAGTGCTTCATTGAGAATGCAACACCCGGCACTCCTGCATATCACGAAGGTCTTTCTCCGCAGGAAAGCGCCCACGATATAATAAAACACGTATCGGACGGATATGCAATGGCCGAAAAATACGGTATCCCCGGCGTTGTGCGCGATTTCATCATTTCGCATCACGGAACTTCCTGCACAGGCTATTTCTATACTGTTTTCCTGAAACAGGGCGGAGACGCATCCGACGCATCGGATTTTTTCTATGACGGTGAGAAACCATCCACGACGGAGCAGATAATACTTATGATCTGTGACAGTGTGGAGGCTGCGTCACGCTCGCTCAAAGACTACAAGGAGGAGACTGTTTCGGCACTTGTGGACAAGATTGTGTCGTCCAAAATGGAGGAAGGACAATTCGATGAGGCTCCTATTTCGATAAAAGAGCTTATTATAATGAAGGATGTCCTCAAAAACAATATAATGCAGATGTACCACGCGAGGATAGCATATCCCGAGCGCAAGGGCAGAACAACAGGCAAATTCAACAAAAATAAATAACAGTTATGAACGTTACAAAAAAAGAAATCGATGCATTGAATCTCGAACTTTCAATCGACATCGCAAGTGAAGATTACGCAGAAAAGCGCAAAAGAAAATTGAGCGAGCTTCGTCGCACAGTGGATCTCAAAGGCTTCCGCAAGGGTATGGCCCCTGCATCTCTCATCGAAAAAATGTATGGCGAGAGAGTGCTTGTAGACACTGTCAACGACGTCATAGCAGAGGCTCTCAACAATTATATCAACGAGAACAAGCTCAGAGTCATAGGCGAACCCCTTCCTTCAGAAGACCAGCCCTCAAACGAGTGGCAGAACGGCAATGCTTTCTCATTCAAGTTCGACCTTGGCCTGAATCCCGAAATTTCAATGGAACTTGGTGAATCAGACGAGATTCCGTATTATACAATTACAGCTACGGCCGAGGCAAAGAGCGAGATGAAGTCCAATCTTCTCCGCCAGTATGGCTCTCTTGAGGATGCAGAGGCTGCAAAGGAAGACGATTTCGTCATTGTAGATTTCGCTCAGGGCGAGACCAAGGTTGAGGGAGCTTATGTAGCTCTTCGCAGCGTAGCCGAGGCCATCCGTCCCGCATTTGTCGGAATCAAGCCCGGTGATGTCCTCAATGTCAATGTGAACGAGGCATTCGAGAACGAAACAGACAGGGCTTCAATGCTCAAGGTTTCAAAAGAGGAACTCGCAAACCTCGATCCCGAGTGGACTATGAGCGTTGTCAATGTCAAGACCTTCACTGACGCTCCCGAAACTCAGGAGACTTTCGACAAAATCTTCGGCGAAGGCGTTGTGAACAGCGCAGAAGAGTTTGACGCCAAGATAGAGGAAAGGCTCAAAGCAGAATATGCAGGCGAGGCAGATTACAGGCTCCAGACCGATCTCAAGAATTATCTCGTAGAGAAGGCAGGCGTGCAGATTCCCGAGGCCTTCCTCAAGAGATGGATCTTCTATGCAAACGACGGTAAATTCACCAAGGAAGATATTGAGAAAGAGTTCCCTATGTTTGCCGCTGACTACAAATGGCAGCTTGTACGCGACTATATCCTCGACAAATACGATGTGAAGATAGAGGAAGCAGACCTTATGGCAAGCGCCAAGGGCTTTGCTGCATATCAGTTCGCTATGTACGGTATGGGCAATGTTCCCGACGAGCAGCTTGAGTCATTCGCCAAGAGGATACTCTCTGATGAGAAAGAAAGCCGCCGCATCGTAGAGCAGGTCGAGACAGAGAAGGCTGTGGATGCAGTGAAACCTCTCGTAACCCTCAAGAAGAAGAAAATTTCAGTTGCCAAATTCAGAGAGCTCAAATAATAACTATGGAAAAGGACTTTGAAAAATTCGCACGCGCGAATGCCGGCGTAAGCTCCCTTGCTTTGCACGACTATCGTTCTGCGATGGACAATTATATCAATCCTGCGATAATAGAAGAACGCAGACTCAATGCCGTGTCTCTCGACGTGTTCAGCCGTCTTTTGATGGACAGGATAATCTTCCTCGGAGTGCCGATAGATGACGATGTTGCGAATATAATAATGGCCCAGCTCCTTTTCCTTGCTTCAACCGATTCAAAAGCGGATATTTCGCTTTATATAAACACGCCGGGCGGGCAGGTTTCTTCCGGTCTCGGCATTTACGACACGATGCAGCTCATAGAGCCGGATGTCGCGACTATCTGTACAGGTATGGCCGCGTCGATGGGCTCCGTGCTGCTTTGTGCCGGAGAAAAAGGAAAACGTTCCGCTCTGCCGCATTCGAGAGTGCTGATTCATCAGCCTCTCGGAGGCGCCAGCGGACAAGCTTCCGATATAGAAATAGCGGCTCGTGAGATACTCAAGACCAAGGACGAGCTATATCATATTATCGCGGAACATACCGGCAATACGGTGGAGAAAATTGCCGCCGATGCCGACAGAGACTATTGGATGAGTGCCAAAGAGGCTCTGGAATATGGTATGGTCGATGAAATACTTGGCGCAAGAAAGAAGTAATGGCAGGAACAAAGAAAACGCGCTATTGCGTTCTATGTGGCAGGAATGAGGATGAAGTGCCTTTCCTCCTTCAAGGCGAGAGAGGTTGCATATGCAGCGACTGCATAAAGATAGCAGGGGAGTATCTGAGTGATATTCCGGGCTCTTCAAAGAGCAAAAAGTCTTCTCCAGAGCCGATAAAGAAACTTCCCAAACCTCAGGAAATCAATTCTTTCCTTGACAGTTACGTGATAGGCCAGCAAAGGGCGAAAAAACTTCTTTCCGTTGCTGTCTACAATCATTACAAAAGGATAAATCACAATTTCTCAGGTGTCGATGATGACCTCGAGATAGAGAAGTCTAATGTCCTGATGGTCGGCCCCACAGGCACAGGAAAGACTCTTCTTGCACGTTCCATAGCAAAATATCTGGAGGTTCCCTTCACGATAGTCGATGCCACAGTCCTCACGGAGGCAGGCTATGTCGGTGAGGATGTCGAAAGCATACTTTCAAGGCTCCTCCAGGAATGTTCCTACGATTTGTCCAAGGCGGAAAAAGGCATAGTCTTCATAGACGAAATAGACAAGATAGCCCGCAAGAGCGACAATCCCTCTATCACAAGAGATGTTGCAGGCGAGGGCGTACAGCAGGCTCTGCTGAAACTTCTCGAAGGAAATGTTGTAAATGTCCCGCCTCAGGGTGGAAGGAAACATCCCGAACAGGAGTTTATCCACGTCGATACCAAAAACATCCTCTTTATCTGCGGAGGTGCTTTCGAGGGTATCGAGAGGCATATTTCGCAAAGACTCAACACTCAGATAATAGGCTTCGGGGCCTGCGACAAAGAGAAAGTCGACAAAGAAAATCTGATAAAATACGTCAATGCACAGGACCTTCGCTCCTATGGCCTCATTCCCGAAATTATAGGTCGCCTTCCGGTTGTGACGTATCTTGACAATCTGGACAAAGATTCCCTGAGACGCATTCTTACAGAACCTAAGAATTCTATAATCAAGCAGTATGAGAAACTCTTCGAGATGGATGGAATGACTCTCGAAATAGAACCGGAAGTACTTGATTATATTGTAGATACATCAATTGAGAGAAAACTTGGCGCAAGAGGCCTCAGAAGCATCTGCGAGCAGATTATGACAGATGCGATGTTCGATGCTCCTTCTTCCGGAAAGAAAGTTTTCCATCTCGATTTGGAATACGCCAAAAGCAAAGTGATCTAGCGATGTCCGTCCGAAATATATTGTTTTCAGTAATAGCATTGGCCGGCTTTGCCCTTTCGGCCGCGGCAGCTTCTCCGGAGGTTCCTCATTCGATGGAGTTTGCCGGAGAAAAGATTTATTTCGACACGGAAGATATGTACGAAAGGATGGACAGGGAACTCCTGACATTCACCTATATGCATACAACGTCCACCCTTATGCTCAAGAGGGCGGGCATTTATTTTCCTGTAGTGGAGCCGATTCTGAAAGAAATGGGCGTGCCGGATGACCTCAAGTATCTTATGGTTATAGAAAGCAACCTCAATCCCGAGGCGCTTTCAACTGCCGGCGCCGCAGGTCTCTGGCAATTTATGGCGGCGACAGCCAAACAATATGGCCTCGAAGTAAATACGAATGTTGATGAAAGATATAATGTGGAACTTGCCACCAGGGCTGCGTGCCGGCATCTTTTGTCTGTGTATGAACATTTCGGCAGCTGGATGTCCGTGGCAGCCGCTTACAATGGTGGAATGGCAGGGCTTGACAAGAAAATGTCCTCGCAGAAACAGGGCTCTGTTTTCGATCTGCTGATGGTGGAGGAAACGTCGAGGTATATGTTCAGGATACTCGCCGCAAAAATGCTTTTCAACGACCCCAAGTCTTTCGGCTTTGATATTTCTCCCGCCGAAATGTACAGGGCACCTCAAAAAAAGGAGACTGCGATAGTAACTTCACCGATTGCAAGTCTTGTGGATTATGCAGTCGAAAAGGGCACTACCTACAGAGCCTTGAAAAAGGCCAATCTCTGGCTCCGCGAGGACAAACTCAACAATTCTTCAGGAAAGACATATTACATAATAATCCCCGGAAACTGATTTTATGGATACGATATTTCAGATTTTAAAGATGCTCGGCTGCCTCGGTATGTTCCTTTTCGGAATGTCGATGATGAGCGGCGGCCTTCAGAGATTTGCCGGAAACTCTCTCCGCGCATTCATTGCAAAGATGACGTCAAATACAGGCAAATGCCTTCTTACGGGATTTGTCGTCACCGCCCTAATTCAGTCATCTACCGCCACAACGCTGATGCTTGTGAGCTTTGTGAATGCCGGGCTTATGACCCTGTTCAATGCCATCGGAGTCATAATGGGAGCGAATATCGGAACAACAGTCACGGCCTGGCTTTTTGCCCTGTCTTTTGACGGCTCGTTCAGCCTTGGCGCAATAGCTATTCCGGTGATGTTCTTTGCCTTCCTTTTCTACTCTTTCAAGAGTCAGAAGATGAGGAGCCTCGGAGAGTTCCTGATGGGATTTGCGCTCCTTTTCCTGGGACTGGCAACGCTCAAGGAGACATCTTTCCCTCTTCTGTCAAGCGAGGGCGTGAGGAATTTGCTCGCACCCCTGACAGGCTTCGGATTCGGTTCCGCCGTCCTTTTCATAGTGATAGGAGCAGTTATGACCCTTATGCTCCAGTCTTCGGCGGCTACAACAAGTATAACTATGCTTCTTCTTGCTGCCGGCGTCATTCCGTTCGACCTTGCCGTGGCAATGGTCCTTGGTGAAAACATCGGTACTACGATAACCTCCAACATCGCAGCGACTGTTGCAAATGTGGCGGCCAAAAGAACTGCGCGCGCCCATCTCGTGTTCAACCTCTTCGGCTCGCTTCTCGTCATAGCATTCTTCAATCCGTATATCAAGTTCAACGGATTCCTTGTGTCTGCTTTCGGCTTCCCGAACCCCTGCACTGCCGATTTTTCCGTTCTCAGCTCGACAGACCCTGCCGATGCTGCTATGAAGGCTCAGCTCGAGGCAAGTCTTCCGTATGCCGTAGCCATCGTTCATACACTTTTCAATGTCATTACCACCCTGATTCTTGTATGGTTTATACCTGCAATAGAAAAAATCGTTACGAGGATGGTTCCGGAAGGAGAGTCTATGAAGAACGAAATCCACAGGCTCGTGTATATAGACGGCGGTCCTCTTGGTACTGCGGAACTTTCTATAAATCAGGCAGATAAGGAAATATCTCATTTTGCGGCGATATGTCACAAAGGCTATGGCTATGTGCGTCAGGCCATATCCGAACCGGACGAAGCGGCCTTTGATGAGTTGAATGCAAAACTTGTCAAGTATGAAGAGATAACGGACAGAATAGAGTTTGAGATAGCGACATATCTCCAGAAGGTAGCCAAGGATGAGATTTCTGAAGAGACCAGAGAGAAGATAAAGTCGATGTACAAGATTATCGGAGAAATGGAGAGCCTCGGCGATGCAGGAGAGACAATAGGAAGGATACTCAAGAGAAAATTCGAGCATTCGAAGTCGTTTGACGAGAATATGATGAAGAATCTTTCAAATATGCTTCAGATTGTCGATGATGCCTATGTCGTGATGTGTTCAAATCTTGTCAATCCGGACAGATGCGACCTTGCCAAGGCTGAGGCGGCGGAACAGAGAATAAACGAGTGCAGAAACGCATTGAGGGAAGAGCACGTGGCGAACATAGAGAAAGACGGCTATGATTATTCTGCCGGTGTATATTATTTTGATCTTGTTTCCGAACTTGAGAAGATAGGAGACTTCATAATCAACGTGACAGAAGCAAAGATGTCGCTTATGGCGGCCGGAAAGTAGAACGCGCTCATAGATAATGCGATATAAAAAAAAATGTTATATTTGCAGGATTAAGTACTAAACCAAAACCATATGAGAACTTATCAAAAACAGGACAGACGCGACAGGTATGACAGAATCTACCTCAAGAATTTGGATGCCATGCACGTTCTGATGCCGTATTTGATGCCCAAGAGATGCGACAACGAAGCAGTGCTTTCGGAAGTTGTTGACATTACGGCTCTTAATGAATATCTTGCACGCAGGAATTCTTCCAACCCCGATTTCAAGTATACTTTCTTCCACGTTATAACGGCGGCTATTGCCAAGGTCATAATCCTTCGCCCGAAGATGAACTGGTTCATCTCAGGCTATCGTATGTATGAAAGACGTGATGTCGAGGCTACATTTGTCGTAAGACGCAAAATGCAGGAAGAATCGGAAGAATCACTTGCAAAATTTGTTGCCGACAGAAACGGTGGCTCTCTTGTCGACCAGGTCCACGACTATGTGGAGGGCTTTGTCAACAAAGTCCGCGTGAGAGGAGAGAAGGAAAGCACCTCAGACAAGATGGATTTCCTCAAAGTCCTTCCCCGCTTTGCCTTGAAATTCGCTTTCTGGGGCCTCAATGTTCTGGAATATATCGGAGCTTATCCGAAAGTCCTCAGGGCCGACGACCCCAATTTCTCGAGCGTCTTCATCACAAATCTCGGCAGCATAAAGATGAGCGCCGATTATCATCACATCTTCGAGCACGGAACGATATCGTTCTTTACCGTTATCGGTGAAAAGAAAAAGACTCCCATTTTTGCCGAGGACGGTACATATGAGATGAAGGATACCATCAAGCTCAGTATGACAATTGACGAAAGAATAGCCGACGGTTACTATTTTGCCAAAAGTATCAAACTTTTGAGGTACCTGCTTCAGAATCCCGATCTTCTCGATCTGGACGCAAGTGCTCCGATAAACATGGATTGAAATGAAAGCCCCCTGGATAAAATTTTACGGAGATCTTCCCGCAAATCTTGAATATAGCGACAAGTCGATGAGCAGTCTCGTGCTCGACGTCGCATCTAAAGAAAAGGATTTTCCCGCCCTTTCCTTTATGGGAAGGAAGATATCATATACGGATTTCGCCGCCAATATAGAAAAGACTGCAAAAGCTTTCGCTGCTCTGGGTGTAAAGCCCGGAATGAGGGTTCTTGTGTGTATGCCCAATGTCCCTCAGGCAGTTTATGCACTATACGCCCTCAATAGGGTAGGCGCTGTTGCAACGATGGTCCATCCTTTGTCTGCAGTCGGCGAGATAGTGTATTTTATGAATGAGGGCGAATGTTCGATTGCCATCACTCTGGACCAGTTCTATGACAAATTCGTAGAAGTTCAGAAGCAGCGTCCTCTTGAAAAACTCATTATTGCCAGTATATCAGACGAACTTCCTTTCATAAAGAAGGTTTTCTACAGACTCTTTACAGAAAGCAAGTTTACGAAGATTTCAGGCGATTCTGTCCTGAGCTGGAAGTCTTTCATAGCTGGCGGCGAATCTTTTGAAGGAGATTATGTTGCAGAGAAAGACCCCAGGAAAGAAGCTGTGGTGCTGTTTTCCGGCGGTACGACAGGAACGAACAAGGGCATTATGCTTTCGGATTATAATTTCAACGCCCTTGCCCTTCAGACAATCACTATGGCCCACGCCGAGGTAAGGCACGCCAAGATGCTTGCGGCAATGCCGGTATTCCACGGATTCGGCCTTGGAGTGTGCATTCACACGATGATGGTTGCCGGAGGTACATCACTTCTTGTTCCCCGCTTCAACGTGAAGAGTTATGCAAAACTCATAAAGGACAACAAGCCCAATTTCATTGCAGGCGTACCTACGCTTTTTGAAGCTATTACCAGAAACAAATATCTTGACGGGGTGAATCTTTCCTGCCTTCGCGGTGTTTTCTCCGGCGGCGATTCCCTTACGATAGAGCTCAAGAAGAAATTCGACAAATTCCTTGCTGATCACAAGGCAACTATCAGAGTACGTGAAGGTTATGGCACTACAGAGTGCGTCACGGCCTGCTGTCTCACTCCTTTTGATGTAGAAAAAGAGGGGAGCATAGGCATTCCTTTCCCCGATACATATTTCAAGATCTGCGCAGTTGGCACAGAAGAGGAAGTCCCTTACGGAACAGAAGGCGAAATATGCCTTACAGGCCCTTCAATGATGCTTGGATATATAAATCACGAAGAAGACAACGCCCAGACACTCAGAAAACATCCCGACGGAAATATCTGGCTTCACACGGGCGATCTCGGACTTATGGACGAGGATGGTTTCGTATATTTCAAGCAGCGCATAAAAAGGATGATAATAACGAGTGGCTACAATGTGTATCCTTCACAGATAGAGAATGTTCTGGAAGGCCACGAAGCTGTTCAGAGGAGTTGCGTCATAGGAGTTCCCGATCCCTACAGGATGCAGGCTGTCAAGGCTTTCCTTGTACTCAAGGAGGGCTATGAAGATACTCCTGAGCTCAGGGAAAGCATTATGGCACACTGCCGCAAACAGGTGGCAAAATATGCTCTTCCCCGCCAGATTGAAATTCGCGATTCACTTCCCACCACTTTGGTAGGAAAGGTTGCATATACAAAACTTTCATAGAAATATATGAGTTGTCAGATCAGAAATGAGGCTTTATGGCCGGACGGAGCCCTCAAAATAGAGTGGGTGAAGAATCATATGCCCCTTCTCAGAGGCCTTGAAGAAGAATTTTCACAGGAAAAACCTTTCAAGGGACTGAAAGTGGCGCTTTCTGTCCATCTGGAAGCAAAGACGGCATACCTCTGCAAGGTGCTTGCATCAGGTGGAGCAGATATGTATGTCACCGGCAGTAATCCTCTTTCGACTCAGGACGACGTGGCTGCGGCTCTTGTTCACGACGGTCTCAATGTGTTCGCCTGGTATGGTGCATCGGCAGAAGAATACGAAGCACATATAAGAAAGGTTCTCGAGGTGGGCCCGAATATCATAATCGATGATGGCGGAGATCTTGTGTCTCTGATGCATTCTGAGTATAAGGAACTGATACCCAATGTTATAGGTGGCTGCGAAGAAACTACTACCGGAATACTTCGCCTTCTTGCCCTCGACAAAGCAGGAAAGCTCGAGTTTCCGATGATGCTGGTGAACAACGCCGATTGCAAACATCTCTTCGACAACAGATACGGTACAGGTCAGTCGGTATGGGACGGTATCAACAGGACGACAAATCTTATCGTAGCCGGCAAAACTGTCGTTGTGGCAGGATATGGCTGGTGCGGAAAGGGCGTGGCTATGAGAGCCAAAGGCCTTGGAGCGGAAATAATTGTCACTGAGGTAAATCCCATAAAGGCAATGGAGGCAGTGATGGACGGCTTCAAGGTGATGAAGATGTCTCAGGCTGCTCCTCTCGGAGACTTTTTCGTGACAGTTACAGGATGTGCGGGCGTCATTACGAAGGACGATTTCCTCAAGATGAAAGACGGAGCCATCTGCTGTAATGCAGGTCACTTTGATGTTGAAGTGGATATGGCCGGCCTCAGAGAAATGGCTGTCAAGGTTTCTCCTGCAAGAAAGAATATCACTTCATACGAGTTGGAGAACGGACGCAAGATTTATGTCATCGCAGAGGGAAGGCTCGTAAATCTCGCTGCGGGTGACGGACATCCTGCCGAAATTATGGATATGTCTTTTCCAATTCAGGCCCTCAGTGCACGTTATCTTGTAAAAAACAGGGATGCCGTTTCAAGAGTGAAAGGAACTATGACCAATGATGTTCCTTTGGAGATAGACAATGAAGTTGCACAAAGAAAACTCCGCTCGTGGAATTGTGAAATAGATGTCCTTACTCCCGAGCAGAGGGCATATCTTTATGGAGAATGATACTATGCTTATAAAAGACGTATTTTACAAAGGAAAGAAGACCAATATCCTCATTGAGGAAGGTCGTTTCAAAGCTTTTGATGTCTGCCCTTCTGCGGAGGCATCAGAAGTTATCGAGGCAGATGGAATGGCGATACTTCCCGCATTCTACAATACCCATACGCACGCTGCAATGTCTCTTGTAAGAGGCTATGCCGATGATATTCCGTTGATGAGCTGGCTTCAGGACTATATCTGGCCTTATGAAGACAAACTTACTGCGGCCGATATCAGAAAGGGCTCGCAGTTGGCGATTGACGAGATGCTCGCTACAGGTACTGTCTTCTTCAGCGATATGTACTTTGATATCGAAGAAACGATAGACGAAGTTGCAAAAGCTGGAATGAGGGCTTCGATAGGAATAACTGTAATGGAGTCTCACAGCAAGGCACTGGAAGAAGCCAAATGGGAGTTTGTCAAACGCTGGAAAGACCCTACAGGAGGCCTCATAAGCCTCAATGTGGCTCCCCACGCCATATATACTGTAGGCGAGGATAAACTTAAAAAGTCTTCAGCTCTTGCCAGAGAATGCGGTCTCAAGCTCTCTATACATCTTGCTGAGACAAAAAGTGAAGTTTCCGATTGTCTGAAAGAGCACGGCACCACTCCTGTAAGGTATCTCGACTCTCTCGGCATTCTGGGTCCGGAAGTGGTTGCAGCACACTGCGTTTACGTAGACAAAGAGGAATGGGATATCCTGGCCGAAAGGGGAGTGACAGTGGCTCATTGTCCCTGTTCGAATATGAAAATTTCAAGCGGCCGCTTCCCTTATGAACTCGCCATTGCTTCCGGTACAAGAATCACTGTTGCAACGGACGGATGCAGCTCGAACAACAATCTTGATATGAGGGAGGAAATGAAATTTGCGGCATTGCTTGCAAAAGTTGCAGGCGACCCTACGCTTCTTCCTGCAGATGAGGTGCTTAAATGGGCTACAGTCAATGGATCTGAGGCCTACGGCATCGATTCCGGTGTTATCGAGAAAGGAAAGATAGCCGATGCCATTCTTGTCGATATGAACAATCCCAAGATGAAGCCTTGCCACAATCTTGTATCCAATTGGGTGTATTCAGCAGACAGTTCAGCGATAAAGGCTGTCATCTGCAACGGAAAGAAGATATTTTCCCAAAAGTGATACTGCTACTGTCTCCGTTTGTTTGGACCTGAGATTCATTTCGGTGCTTATTGCCGCATCTGCCGAAGCGCTTTACAGCATTCTTTGCGAGTTGATTTTTTTGTGGAGCGGAACTAACTGATTGATAATAACTTAAGTTGTTAAACTCATCTCATATGAGAAGAGTTTAATTGCTTAAATATCAGATAATCAATTGATTCCGTTCCACGAAACGTTGACACGGAGACGCTTACCTGCAAAATTCCGATGCCGGTTCCAGCCACGATGCATCAATTTTCTGCAAAAGCATAGTGTGAAAACCCTTTCACTGCTTCGGGCATTTCCCGAAGCACTCTGGGGTTTTTGCAGAAAAGTGGTCACTGCTTCGGGAAATGCCCGAAGCACTCGCGTCTGTACGAGAAAAAAGCCACCCTTGAGGATGACTTTGAACTCGGTGGGAGACAGGCACGGCCTGTCACATCAGCGGCTCTCCAAGAGCGCAGGAGATTCTGGCAATGGCATTGAACGTGAAATTCGGGAAGCCGCGAGTCCAGCGTATAATCTGACTTTCATCGCATCCTATACGGGCTGCAAGTTCGCGGTGTGTCATTCCTTTTTCATGAAGGATTGATTCTATTTTTTCCACCATCGCTGCAGAAAGTTCCATTTCCATTTTAACCTCGGGAGAAATCTGCTCCAGCTGCTGATGGAGGCGGGCATTCTGTTTCATATTTCGTAGATTTTATCTTCGATTCCGACAAGGTGCCGTTC
>R06__coassemble_483_pt1 | contig 14587 bp, 11 predicted proteins | sample R06__metabat2_low_PE_030 | metagenome-assembled genome bin R06 | reverse complement strand
CTATAGAGCGGATCTCCTTCTATATCATCATCCGATGCCGCAAAAGCCATTGCCCTGCCGTAATCGGAAAGAACACTCGAATTCCAAAGGCTGTCGCAGATTGCATCGAAATCGCCCGACAAAGAATGATAAAGTGACTTCTGATACGGCCCCCACAGACAAGAATCCACACCAGTATAATATTTCTCGAGGGAATATCTGAAAATATCCCTCTCCGTTGCCATATCCAAATCTGCATACTCCCTTACCATCCTATCGCGCGCATCTTTCGTATGCGAATGCAGGCGTGATGCCGATATTGCAATCCGCGAACTGCGGATGAGAGTCTCGCGATAAACTGTCAGATTCTTTGACGCATCGCGCACAGCATCATAAGTTCTATCCAAATCCTCCAGCAATGTATCATATTCATTTGATTCTGAGGAATTTATCCATTCCGACAATTCCTTCTCGACAGCCTTCTTCCTGTCCAACACATTGAAGCGTCCGTAGCAGAGAAGTTCGCCCGCCTCCAGCTCCTGGACATTGCTGAGGGAGAAATATCTGTCGGAATATTTCAGGCGCACAGAAGGATCGGCGTTCATATGGGCCGACATTATCTTCATCTCCCCTCCCCTTATTTCCGTTACAATCGGCAGCGTAACTTCCATCTGATAATTCAGTTTCGCACTGGAAGAATAACGGTCTGTACGGCCGGGATATCCATAAACAAAAGTGGAATCGCCGGGCTGAAGACCTTCCAGACTGATATTGCGCTTTACCGCAGTGTCCAAAGGTACATTTTCGGGAGAATAATCGGCCGGAGAGCCGTCCGGAGCCGCATAGATGCGATACATCGCGAAATCGCATTTCTGCTGGGGCCATTCCCAGTTGTCCTCATCTCCGCCGAATGCCGCAATGCTGACGGGAGGAGCCGCAACAAGACGTATGTCGCGATATTCCTCATACAGGGCCATATAATAGCGGCTTCCCGCCCACATCGAGCTCAGAGACGCCTCCAGGCCCGTTTCTTCGGAATATTTCTTCTCCATCAGATGGCTGAGCCTGCGCCCGCCCATCGGCTTTCCTTCGAGATTGTTCTCCTCCATAACCTTATGAGCCTCGTCGGTAACATCGATGAAAGCTCTGAGGAACTGGACGCATTTTCCGGGGATATTCACCTCGGATGCCGCATCAAAAGCCCAGAAGCCGTTTTCCAGATAATTGTGCTCCTCCGTACTGAGGGAGAAAACATCGCTGTAGGCGCAGTGATGGTTTGTTATTATCAGACCTTTGTTTGATATGATGCTGCCGCTGCAGCCGAAATCGAGCGACACCACAGCATCGGCGATATTCGAGCCGGGCGTCACCATCCACATTCCCTCATCCGCAAAAGCGCTGATGCTGATACAGAGAGAGGCAAAGGCAGCAAAAATTCTACTTTTCATAAGGATATGCGTAACCCGCCTTTTCAAACTTCATTCTCGCAGATTCCTCCCTTACATCCTCGCGGCTGTAGGTTATCTTCCACGTCTTCGATTTCATCATCTTCCAAATCTTGTCGGCTGTAGCAGGCTCGGCAAAGCGGACCTGGATAGACGGAACAAGATCCTTGTTGAGTGCAAGATAAACGCCTATCACACCCTCTTCGCTTGAGAGCCAGTTGCTGAGGAAAGGCAGAGACCTTGTGATGATGGGCTTCTCGTAATTCTGATCGGGAATCTCATAGATGAACTGAGGCTTGCCTTCATAGACTTCCGCTCTCTTCTTTACATATTCATTGCCGTCGGAGTCGAGATAACGTCCGTTGAACTCGGCCTTGAATCCGTCGAACATCCTGTGAAGATACTCGTCTATTCCCATAGTAGATTCCTCTTTTTCGAGCTTCACAAACTCGAGATCCAAAGGAGTGTCCTTGTAGCCATCCTTGACGGGCATAGAGAGCACTTTCTTGTTTACAATTTCCTTAAACCATTCTTTATCAAGTGCTTCCGAAGGGTCGGAATATACGCGTACTATCACCGGGCAGTCATATTCGCTCTCCAATCCGTAAATCTTCTTGCCTGTGAGCCTCATCTGAAGGCCGAGGTAGTTGAGGTCCATCTTGTCGTACATCTTCTCCACCCTTATAGTCTGAATCTTGACAAGGGGAACTTCGGCGGGCGAGGGACTGTTCACCCTGAAATGTGAAGGAACAAAGATGAGGCTTCTTATCTCCTCTTCGGAAGTCTTTGCAGGATTGTATTTTATGACAACCTTATGAGAGCCGACATAAGTCTTCACTCCGTTGGTGCCCTTTATCTTCTGAAGCCTTGCAGCAAAGGCCTTGGAGCTGCCGAAGCACTTTACAGACTTCATATTCTCCATAGTGAAAGTCTTGAGGCTGTCGGGATTGACGAGCTGCACAAGAGTACTGTCTTTGTCGTAGGCCTCTATGCCCCAGGTTTCGTTAATCGTGGGCACCTCGAACTTCTTGCCGCACTTGATGCCGACAATAAGAAGGACGACAGTAAGCACCGCAGGGATGATGGTCTTGAGGGGATTGTTCCTTGTATTGCGGAGGAATCCCACGTGAAGGGCATCCTGCTTGCAGGCGGCCGCACATTCGCCGCAAAGAGTACAGTCGACACAGTCGATGCGGCCTTCAAAAGAACTTATTTCGATATGATAGGGGCAATATCTCTCGCAACGTCCACAATGGTTGCAAAGATTGTCGTTCTTCATCATCGAAAGCACCTGGAGTTTGGGCTTTCCGCTCAGAATCTCGAGAAGATAGCCGACGAGGCAGAACGCTCCGAGCATAACAGACCAGGGAATGCCTGCACCGAAGAGGTTTGCAACATAGAACGCAGCCACGAGGACGAGCATCCACAGCCAGAATTTGAGGGAATTGGATATTGCTCCGAGGGGGCATATGTACCTGCACCAGAAACGGTCCACAACAAGACCGCCGAGCACTACAAGCGTAAGGGTAACGATTGACATCCAGAGAGTTATCTCTCCCTTGAAGCCTGTTGCAACGGCATAGTACGGATCGAGATTCTTGCAGAAGAGCTCGCTTGCGCTCATCGTCATCGTGAATATCCAGAAGAGTATGACGTACTTCACTATCCTCAGGACTTTGTCGGCAATGCCGCCTACTCTGATATTGATTGACTTGAGCCTTATCACTTTGCGAAGTTTGATGAGGATATCCTCAAACGAGCCTATCGGGCAGAGATAAGCGCAGAAAAGTTTGCTGAAGAATATTACGGCTGCAGCCAGCACTATTCCCATCATAATCTGAAGCGAGGACATCGAACAGGGAAGCGAACCTCTTGATGCAAAAGTGACGAGAGCCTCGAGGCCGCCCATCGGGCAATAGGCTTCGGGATCGGCGGGGGCCATCTTGGGGAAAATCTTTTCCGCAAGACCGCTGAGGAAGAATATCAGCGCGGCCAAAGTGCCCCACTGCAAAAGATATTTGGGCCAGTTTTTCCAGCCCACAGACTGTTTTGCCATAAGTATATTTATTCTGTTATTATTGTTTTACCGTGTTCCTGAGAGACAACCCTCTTCCATTCATCGGTATATCCCGGCTGGGTGATTCCGGAGGGAATGTCGTCCTTATATCCGTTCGTGACAAAAGTGCCGTCCGGATTCTGCGCCTTTACGTTGCCGTCGATGAATTTCACAAGGAGAAGTTCCTCCAGTGCCGTCCAACGGTCGAAAATCTCCTGAGCCGAAGAAAGAGTATAATCGGTAAGGAAAGTCTTTATTTTCTTATCTTTGGAAAGGCTCAAAGCCTTTTTATCGATATCAGAAATCTCGTTCATCTTTGAATTTTCCCACTTGTCTATCTCGGCCTTCACCGTGGGCTGCATTATGTTGTAGGCCTTGTAGCAGGCGTTGGCAACCCTGTTGCACATCCAGAAAGCGCTTGTGGGTGAATACTTTATCATACTTCCGTTGCCTACTTTGAAGCTTTCGGGTATCTCCTTTGTGCACACATATACAGGGGTGAGATATGACGTTGCGGCATCGTCCGTTCCGAACCACAGAAGAGAGCCCACAACATCGGGGAGCCAGCCTCTTGACTGAGCCACAAACCAGAAGCCTGTCTGCTGGGTAGCAATGGCCCTTTCGTTCACATATTCCTTTCCGTCCCACTCAAAATCCATAGGCCTCCAGCGGTAAGGAAGGGCGTTTCCGCCTGCTCCGATGTCTTTTGTCATATCCATAGGGGTACCTTCGTAGTGGTCGCGCATCACCTCGGCGACGTCCTTGACACTTATCTTGCGGGATGGCTTCACGAAGAGAGGAAACCTCTTTGATTTGTCGCGGCCCATTGCATAGTCTATGTAATCATACGAATCTCTCGTGACCTCATTCCCGCTTTCATCAGCAAAAGTGAACTTGCCGTCACAGAGGATATTGAAGGCAGACCAGGCGCGGGCTTCACAGCCTCTCATTGCGCCGAAATCGAGCGGAGCATAGGCGTCGCAGAAACTGAAATCCTCGTCCCTGCCGTCGAAATAGCCCTTTTCACGGGCGAACGAAATGACATCCGGAGCATAAATGCAGTTTTCGGGATCGTTCAGAGGAAACGTGGAGATGCGGGCCTGATTGGCGTGGGCGCAGATATATCCGTCGGGAACACGCCTTGCCACCCATACTATCCCCTCACAGCCGGGGCCCTTGCCTATCACTTCGAATATCCAGACTTCGTTTTTGTCTGCAATGGAGAATGATTCTCCTTCGGAAAGATAGCCGTAAGTGTTGGCAAGATTTACCATAACGTCTATGGCCTCACGGGCTGTAGACGCTCTCTGAAGAGCGATGTAAATCATTGAGCCATAATCCATTCTGCCATCACGGCCATAAAGCTCCGGACGGCCTCCGTACGTTGTCTCGGCTATTATGAGCTGATGCTCGTTCATATTGCCGACAGTCTGGAAAGTCTCCGTCACCTGCGGAATCTGCCCAAGAGGACGGCCTGTATCCCACTCTGTAACATCCAGCATAGCACCGTTTTTCCACAATCCGGCCGGAGTGAAGTAAAGTTCGCCGAAAAGCTGATGCGAATCTGCCGCGTAGGATATCATACAGGAGCCGTCGGCGCTTGCGCCTTTTGTCACCAGCACATTTGTACAAGCGCCAGCCTTTTGTGTCAGGCATAAGGCATTTGAAACAAGACATATGAAGCAGAATAGTTTTCTTTTTGTCATATATTTTATTTAATTTTGCGATTTAAACGTACAAATATAGGTAATTTTATGAAAGCTTATAGAAAAATACTGGCCCTTTCGGCAGTTTTGTTGCTGCCCCTCTGTCTTTCCGCACAGGACAAGGACAACTCCTTGGACGAATACTGCGCAAAGGAAGCGGACAGACTCACCCAGATGCTCTCTCTCGAAGACTGGCAGACGTTCTATGTCGATTCCACACTGAGGCACGACTATACCAAGATGCAGGAAACGGCCGATTCGCTGAGCAAAGCAAAAGTCACGAATACCGAAATCTACCAGAACGTCCACGACAAATGGGCGGCTCAGATAGACAAGACATACGAGAGGATTTTCAACGCCGACCAATGGGCAAAATATCTCAAGATGGGCGGTGCCAAGAAAATCAAAGAGCGCGAAAAAAGAATGGCTAAATACAAGAAATAATGACAAAGGAGAAAATTCAGGAGCTGCTTGAGGAAATAAATGCCCTCAAGTGCGCAAAAGAGCAGGAAATAGAAGAGGCAAGAATACGTCTTCTTGGCAAAAAAGGTGAAATAACAGCCCTTTTTGACGAGTTCCGCACGGTGGACAAAGAGAAAAAGAAAGAGTTCGGACAGGTCCTCAACCAGCTCAAAAATGCGGCGACAGCCAAGATAGAAGAGCTCAAGACCCTTGCAGCTGCTTCTGCAGCAGGTTCGAAATCATCTTCATACGACCTCACGAAACCCGGCGATTTCCAGCCCCTAGGCAGCAGGCACCCTGTAAGCATAGCAAGGGAAGAAATTGTGGAGATATTCCGCAAATTCGGCTATGATGTTGCAGAAGGTCCCGAGATAGAGGACGACTGGCACGTTTTCGAAGCCCTCAACTTCCCTCCCGAGCATCCCGCACGCGAGATGCAGGACACATTCTTCGTTACGGACAACGAGCAGCGCAACCCTATTCTCCTCCGCACCCACACATCCTGCGTACAGGTACGCTGTATGGAGAATATGAAGCTCCCCATCAGGGTGATATGCCCGGGCAGAGTGTTCAGAAACGAAGCCATTTCGGCACGCGCACACTGCATTTTCCATCAGGTCGAAGGTCTTTACATCGACGAGAATGTGACTTTCGCCGATATGAAGCAGGCTATTCTCCTTTTTGCCCGCGAAATGTTCGGCCCCGAGACACAGATTCGTATGCGCCCGTCATATTTCCCCTTCACAGAGCCTTCTGCAGAGGTTGACGTAAGCTGCAACATCTGTCACGGCAAAGGCTGCAACATCTGCAAGGGTACAGGCTGGCTCGAAATTCTCGGCTGCGGTATGGTAGACCCCAACGTCCTGGAGGCCTCAGGCATCGACAGCAAGAAATACAGCGGATTTGCATTCGGTATGGGCGTAGAGAGAATCGCTATGCTCAAATGGCAGGTAAAAGACCTCAGGAACTATTTCGAGAACGACCTTCGCTTCCTCAAAGAGTTTGAGACGTCAATTTGATGACCAAGCAGCAGCTTAGGCAAGAGACAGCCTTGATGAAAAAGGCTCTGAGCCCGGAAGAGAAAAGAAGACAGGAGAAGAAAATTTGGGCGAAACTCTCCGAGTTCGAAGAGTTCAAAAAAGCTCAGACGGTTCTCGTGTATTGCTCTCTCCCCGACGAAGTGAACACTGCCGATTTTCTGCTGGAACAATATGGCATCAAGAGGATAATCGTTCCTCTTGTATCCAATAAAGACCTGCTCCTGAAGGAGTTTGTACCCGGAAGACTTCACAAAGGCTACGTGGGAATTCCGGAGCCGGACGCAGATTTGCCGGATATAGACCCGTCCGAAATTGACCTGGCCATTGTCCCCGGAATTGCATTCGACTATACAGGAGGACGCCTTGGCAGGGGCAAAGGATTTTACGACAGACTTCTTCCCGCACTTTCCTGCCCCGTCATCGGAGTTGCATACACCTGCCAGATGGTAGAGGCAGTGCCTGTAGACCCCTGGGACAGGAAAGTCGACAAGGTGATATACCCCGAACTGAATACCTATTAATACAATGAAAAAAATACTCCTTATCTCGGCCTTGTCGACAATTGCGATGAGCGCCTTTTGTTACGTTCCCAACAGGTATCCGCTTGTCGAGACCGATTACTACGAAATGCCTCTCGGCGCCATCAGGGCCGAAGGATGGTTGCAGGAACAGCTGCTTCGTCAGGCCGATGGCCTTACCGGACATCTTGACGAAGTCTATCCGCTGGTTGTGGGCGAAAGAAACGCCTGGCTCGGCGGCGACGGAGACTGCTGGGAAAGAGGTCCATACTGGATAGATGGTCTTCTACCTTTGGCATATCTCCTTGATAATGAAGGGCTTAAAGAGAAAGCCCTTGTTTGGGTGGAGGCAATCTTGAACTCTCAGCAGCAGGACGGATATTTCGGTCCATCAAAGGATCTTCCCCCCGTGGATGGAATGCAGAGAGACAATTCGCACGACTGGTGGCCCAAGATGGTTGCTCTCAAGATTATCAAACAATATTATATGGCAACGGCCGACGAAAGGGTGATTCCCTTCCTTACCAATTATTTCAGATATCAGCTGAAAATGTTGCCGGAATATCCCATCGACCATTGGACTTTCTGGGGCGCACAGAGGGCCGGAGACAATCTTCAGATAGTATATTGGCTATATAATATCACGGGCGATAATTTCCTTCTGGAACTTGGCGAGCTGCTTCATTCTCAGAGCGCGCCCTGGACTGAGATTTTCCTGAGCGGAGACCACCTCTATCGCGAAAACAGCCTCCACTGCGTCAATCTTGCGCAGGGTTTCAAGGAACCTATAGTATATTATCAGCAGAGCAAGGACAGAAAATATATCGATGCCTGCGAAAAGGCTGCAAAGACAATACGCACCACCATCGGCTTCCCTACAGGCCTTTGGGCTGGTGACGAGTTGCTTCATTACGGAGAACCCGGCAGGGGATCGGAATTCTGCACGGCAGTGGAGATGATGTATTCGCTCGAGGATATAATAAGGATTACAGGCGAAGCAAAATGGGCCGATTATCTCGAAAGGGTTGCGTACAACGCTCTCCCCACTCAAGCTAATGACGATTTCACGGCAAGGCAGTATTTCCAGCAGGCAAATCAGATAAAGTGCGACAGGACCCTTCGCAATTTCGACTGCCTGCACGATGATATGGATCAGGTGTTCGGAGAGCTCAACGGTTACCCCTGCTGCACCTGCAATATGCATCAGGGATGGCCAAAATTCACTCAAAATCTGTGGATGGCCAGCTCCGACGAAGGCGTTGCCGCCCTTGTTTACGCTCCCAGCGAAGTAAGCGCAACAGTTGCAGGAGGTGTCGGCGTGCGTATAAAAGAGGATACTTTCTATCCTTTTGAAGAAACTGTACGCTTCACAGTCAACTTCGAGGATAAGAAGGTGAAGAGCGCATATTTTCCCCTTCATCTCCGCATTCCCGGATGGTGCCGCGGCGCTTCGATTAAAGTTAATGGAGAACTGCTCGATATGCCCCTGAACCCCTCTACAGTTGCCGATATCCGCCGCAACTGGGCAAAAGGCGATGTCGTGACGCTCGAACTTCCGATGAAGGTGGAGACGAGTTATTGGTACGATGGCGCCGCCGTTGTGGAGAGAGGCCCGCTCGTATATGCCCTCAAGATGAACGAAATCTGGACAAAGAAATCAACCGACCCCAAGGAATATGTATGGCAAGGGAAATGGTACTATGAAGTGACTTCCGATTCAAAATGGAACTACGCCCTTCTCAGAAAGTATCTCGGCTCGGAGGACAACTTCGAAGTAATCGTTTCTGATGAACGTCCCGAATATCCCTGGAACGTCGAGAATGCTCCTGTAACCATCCGCACAAAAGCCGTATCTGTTGACAACTGGACTGAATACAACGGTTCCGCCGGCCCTATCGGATATCATTCCGGAAAAGCAGATTGGGCAAATGAAGTTGAAATAGAACTCATACCCTACGGCTGCACCACCCTGCGCATCACAGAGTTCCCTGTAAGATAACCTGGGAACATAAAAAAAGGTCGGCTTATCCAGCCGGCCTTTTTTTATTTCTGAGAAATCAGATTATTTGCAGTTTGCAAATTCGATGTCTTTCTCTGCTCTTGCTGCGAGGCAATCGCAAGCTTTAGCTTTCTCGAGGAGAGCATTTGCATCAGCAGTCTTGCCCTGGCGTGCAGCTATGATAGCCTTGAGGTAAGAAGCCTTGGGGCACTCGCACTTGAGAGATGAAGAAGCAGCAGCGAGATCGTCGGTGAGAACCTGTGAGAGGGCTTTGTTGAAGCAGCAGTCTGAGTTTGCAAGCTTCTGAGCAGCCTGAGGATATGCACCGTTGAGGATGTCGATAACAGCCTCGTTCTCGATAGCAGTCTGGTTGCCTGACATTGTGAAGTACTTGTAAGCCTCTGAGTAGTTCTCTTCGCGGAGAGCGATGACACCCTTTGCGTTGAGGACGTCTGCATCCTGAGCGTCGCACTTAGCAAGAGCTGTCTTTGCTGCAGAAAGGTTGTTCTCTGCGAGGTTTACAGCTGCGATGTTGTACTGAGCGCGTGAGCTGCCGAATTTGTCAACTGCCTTCTTGTAGATGGCGAGTTTGTCAGAAGCGTTGTCAACGAGAGTTGCAGTGCGGAGGAGAGCCTCTTCGTCAAGAACTGCATCGTTCTCGTCGATGAGCTGGAGAAGTTCCTCGCTGGTGTAGTTCTTATACTCTACATTGGCGATGAATCTTGCGCGACGAAGCTCGGGGAGAACCTCTTTCTTGAGCTCTGTGAATACTGAAGACATATTCTTGATCTCCTGCTCACGAACTGCGGGATCGCTGTACATTGAAAGAACGCGGATGATGAGGTCTTTGTCCTCGATATCTGAAGCGGCAACAAGCTCCTGGAAGCCTTCCCAGTCCTGACCTATGCTCTGAACGTCGGTCTCACCGGTCTCTTTGCCCTTTGTAACTTTGTTGAAAGCCTTCTCAGCTGTGCCGGCACGTTTGTCGGAGAGTTTCGCGTTGAGGCTCTCACCACCGTCGGGAGAAGCGTAAGCTACAACTTCTGTTCCCATAAGGGTCTTGCGCTCGTTGTCTTTAATCTCGTCGAGAGCTGCCTGGAAGTCTTTGATAGACTGGCTCTTGAGCTCTTTGCCTCTAACTTCTGAGCTGTTGATTGTGTAAAGGATCTGGCCTTCTTCTGTCTGAGGGATGATCTCCTGATAGTTGTCTGCCTTGAAATCTACCTTACCTGCCTTGTCAACAAGCATATAAGTAGTGTTGGCACCGTCAGCAACCTTCTTTGAAGGAAGATCGACTGATTTAGTCTTGATGGAAGCTACACCGCGAAGCTCGAGGTAGCATTTCTCCATACCGGGAACATAGTCGAAGTGAACTTTCTCCTTTACTGTGCCGCCTGCCTTTGCAACGACTTTGTAATTGTCCTTTACTTTCTCGCCCTGATACATGAAGGGATCCATCTTTGCCTCACCACCTTCGTAAACGATGACGGGAGTAACCTCGAGGATAGCCTTGGGGTTGAAATAGTCTGCAGGATAAGACACTGTAATGTCGGCATCGATGCTGCCACCGATAACCTCGAGAACTTCGGGCTGGCACTGAACGAGAACGTTCTCAGCCATTTCTGCCATCTTCTTGGGGCTTGCGCAAGATACTGCGATAACTGCAAGAGCGGCAACGGTTAGAATTTTTGCGATTTTGTTCATTGTGTTTGTATTTGATAAACGATTTTTTTTGAAAATTCCACTTTAACGCAATTGACTGCAAATATAATTACTTTTTATATTTTTAAGCACTTTTCGAGCAGAAATTCCAACGATTTTTTAACTTTGCGGCCGATATGAACGAAAAAGAGTTACAAACTTTAAAAAACAGATATGACATTGTCGGCAATGACCCGAGTCTCAAGCGTGCACTCGAGACTGCGGTTTCCATTGCTCCGACAGACCTTACCGTGCTGATAGAGGGCGAAAGCGGTGTCGGAAAAGAGGTTTTTCCGCAGATCATTCACCAGAACAGCAGACGCAGGACGGGGAAATATTTCGCAATCAACTGCGGAGCGATACCGGAAGGAACGGTGGATTCCGAACTTTTCGGACACGAAAAAGGAGCGTTCACCGGAGCGATAGAATCCCGCAGCGGCTACTTTGAGGAAGCGGACGGAGGTACGCTTTTTCTGGATGAAGTCGCCGAACTTCCGCTTGCCACGCAGGCAAGGCTCCTCAGGGTTCTCCAGTCCGGCGAATTCATAAGGGTCGGTTCTTCAAAAGTAAGGAAAACCGACGTCAGGGTGATAGCCGCGACAAATATCAACCTCCCCTACGCCGTAGCAAAGGGAAAATTCCGTCAGGACCTCTACTATCGCCTGAACACTATATCCATCCACCTTCCTGCCCTGAGGGAGCGTCCGGACGACATTCCACTGCTGTTCAGGAAGTTCGCCGCAGATTTTTCCGAAAAATATTCTTTCCGGAACATCTCGCTTACATCAGACGCGATGGAAATGCTCAAGGCTTACAGATGGCCGGGCAACATCCGCCAGCTCAAGAGCGTTGCAGACAGGGTATGCGCGCTGGAGTCAGTCACCGCAGAACCGGGCACAGACCGTCTTGTAATAACGACATCAGCCCTTGAAAAGCATATGCCCCGCGAAGAAGGAGCAAGTCTTCCCGCCATTGTCGAGAAAAATCCGGAAGGGGCAATGTCGCAGGACGAAAGGGAGATGATAATAAGGACGCTTTTCCAGCTTAAAAGGGACGTCGACAGTCTGAAGGCCGCCGTCGCGGCGATGGGAAACACAGCCCCCGCCATCCCGAAAAGTTTCGCCGCACACGAGAGCGAAAATGTCGAGGCGGAAGAGCAGATCCAGGAGGATATGGTTGATGCGGAACAGCAGGACCTATCAATCAGAGTAAATAGCGAAGCTCTTATCCGTCAGGCACTTGCGCGCCACGAAGGGAACAGGAAACTCGCCGCCCAGGAGCTTGGTATGTCTGAGCGTACATTATACAGGAAACTGAAAAATCTGGAAGAGAAATGAAAAACATACTGAAGGCATTTTTTCTCGCACTCACCGTCGCAGTCGCCGGCTCGTGCAAGGTAACATATTCATTTACAGGAACGAACATAGCCGACGACGTAAATACAATCACGATAAATTATTTCGAATACAAGGCGATGAAGGTGAATCCCTCGCTCAGCAACGACTTTACCGATGCCGTCAAGGACAAATTCCGCAAGCTCACCAAACTCGAACAGGTGGATATGGACGGAGACCTCGAACTCTCCGGAGAAATCACAGGCTATGACGTAAAGGCGACTTCTGTGACTGCAGATGAAGTTGCGGCGCAGAACAGGCTTACCGTTACGGTAAAGATAACCTTCACCAACAAGAAGCATCCTGAAGAGGATGTGGAGCAGTCATTCTCCAATTATGCCGATTATGACTCGACAAATTCCCTTGATTCCGTCGAAGGCACTCTCTGCGAGGAAATTATCGAGAAGATAGTAGAGGATATATTCAACGCAACAGTGGCAACCTGGTAGGCTCATATGGAGTACGTCGGCATAGAAAAACTTTCTCTGGAAGAACTTTCGGAAGCGGTGGAACAGTACCCCTGGTTCGTCGCCGCAAGGTCGGAGCTGTACAGAAGGCTTGTCGCGATGGGAGGCCTCGACGAAAGACAGCTTTCGATGGCGGCTATGCACATCGGCGACAGAAAAGTGCTCACAGCACTGCTCAGGGGCAAAAAGCCGGTGTTCGAAAAGGATATAGACGTGCGCAAGGCTCAGGTTGTAAGGACAGAGGTTTCAGAAACAAGGCCCAGAGTTGCGGGGGGAGATTTCTTCTCACGCGAGGAGTACGAGAGGGTGCGCAAAAACGATGATGCATTTTTCAGCCGCAAGAATATGCCGATGACGGAAATTCCGAAGGAAGAAAGCACCCGGGACGAACAATTCTGCACCGAAACCTTGGCTCAAATCTACATCGAACAGGGCTATTTTGACCTTGCAGAAAAGATTTATTCCAAACTAATTTTGGAGTATCCGGAAAAAAGTGTTTACTTTGCAGCCCTTATTGACAAACTCAAGGAAAATATTAACAGTTAAGAATATGAACGCACTTTTTACTACTCTGACAATTCTCGTGGTGATAGCATCAATCCTCGTCACGATAGTTGTTCTTCTGCAGAACGGAAAGGGTGGCGGACTTGCAAGCAACTTCGCAGCAGGCAACCAGACTTTCGGTGTACGTCAGACAGCAGACATTCTTGAGAAATTCACCTGGGGTCTGGCAGCAGCCATCCTCGTGATCTCAATAGCAGCTTCTTTCTCTACTTCAGGTTCAGGAAAGAACGAGCTCGACATCACCAACAAGATTGAGAACGCAGCTCCCGAGCAGGTTCCCGATTTTGCTCCCGTAGAGGTTCCCGCAGAAAACGCAGAATAAGCCCCTTACTGACAAATTGTCAGTCTAAAGACGGTTGGAATATTATTTGACCGCTGTCGCTCTTGAAGGCGACGGGCGGTCAATTATTTTATTCCGTCGCCGTAGTAAAACTATGGAAAACAAACTTGAAAATCTACAGAAATTTGCGATAAACTTAAATGAAAGGGCATCAGCAGGAAAGCTCGATCCGGTAATAGGCCGTGACGAGGAGATAAGGAGAGTCCTTCAGATTCTTTCCAGAAGGACAAAGAACAACCCCATCCTGGTGGGCGAACCGGGCGTGGGAAAAACTGCAATATCGGAAGGCATCGCCCAGAAAATTGTCGACGGGCAGGTGCCGGAAAACCTCAGGAACAGAAAAGTCTATTCCCTTGATATGGGAGCCCTGATAGCAGGTGCCAAATATCAGGGCGAATTTGAGGAAAGGCTCAAGGGAGTGGTGAAGGAAGTTGTTGACAGTGAGGGAGAAATCATCCTTTTCATAGACGAAATCCACACCCTCGTGGGCGCAGGACGCACAAGCGGCGCGATGGATGCCTCCAACATCCTCAAGCCCGCCCTTGCACGCGGCGAGCTCCGTACCATCGGCTCCACCACCCTTGACGAATATCAGAAATACTTCGAGACCGACAAAGCCCTTGAGAGGCGCTTCCAGATGGTGATGGTGGATGAGCCCACCCCGGCTGAGAGCATTTCAATATTGAGGGGTCTGAAGGAGAAATACGAAAATCATCACAAGGTACGCATCGAAGACGACGCGCTGATTGCGGCTGTGGAGCTTTCGAACCGCTACATCACCAGCCGTTTTCTGCCCGACAAGGCTATAGACCTTATCGACGAGGCAGCATCAAAACTTCGTCTGGAGATGAATTCCGTTCCCGAGCCCATCGCCGATCTCGAAAGCAGGATACGCCAGCTGGAGATAGAGAAAGAG
>R06__coassemble_474_pt1 | contig 14694 bp, 14 predicted proteins | sample R06__metabat2_low_PE_030 | metagenome-assembled genome bin R06 | reverse complement strand
CCGCAATAAATCACAATTATATCATTCAGGGACGTTCCATAGCCAGAGGCTATGACAGCGCGTTTTTTGGGAATGAGGTGGATGAAGATATGAAGACAAACAGAGGCGAAAGATATGAGTCGGAAGTTGCGATTATGAATATCTTCAATCATTTCGGAGCTATAGGAGTGCTGCTTTACTTCACAATCTTTATTATGGCTTCGTATAAGGCATTATATAAATCCGGAAACGTTTTTATAAAGGCAGTGGGGGTGTTTGTCGCTTTCAAGTGGACATTCTCCTGGATAGAAGATTTCCAACGTATGGACCTGAACAATCTATTTTTGTGGATTATGATAGGAATGTGCTTCTCCCCTTTGTTCAGAAGTATGACAAACAAGCAATTTGTACGATGGATACGCTCCATAAGAATACTACCGATACCCAAAAAGAAAATAGTTACCAAGAAATGAAAATCAAATACATCATATTCCGATTTTGTGCAGGCTTGCTGAAATTGCCTGAGCACTGGCTCAAAACGATTAACGATTTGGGCCGGGATGCCGAAAACAAACGTCGCTTCCCAAGTGCAATAATCGATAGTGGCGTGTGTATGACAAAGGATACGGTTCTGTCGGACCATTGCCATATCTATAGCGATTGCCTGATCAATCATTCAACTATTGGCAAATACACTTATATCAGTCCGCGAAGCATCATTCAGAATACCACTATCGGTAACTATTGTTCCATTTCAAATGATGTAATGTGTGGATTGGGTTCTCATCCGCTGGATATGTTTTCCACATCGCCATTGTTTTATCGGAAAAATAATCCTTTTAACATTGAGTTATGTTCCACAGATAAGGCTATAGAATACCAATTCATTCATATCGGGAACGATGTGTGGATTGGTGCCAAATCCATGATTATGGATGGTGTTACTATTAGCGATGGAGCTGTTGTAGCAGCAGGAGCTGTTGTGACAAAGGATGTCCCTCCTTATGCAGTTGTTGCGGGTGTTCCCGCCAAAATTATCAAATATCGTTTCAGCGAAGATAAAATCCAAGAACTCATAGATTCTGAATGGTGGGAATATGGTCCAGATGAAATCAGTAAATTTAATTTATAAAGCAACAAGGCTTGTGTATCATAAAGTCCTTCATCCCTTTCACAAACTGATAACGATAGTTAAGTTAAAGGGAAATAACGTATCATATAAAACATTTGATACAACGGGGATACCATACATCATGGTTGCCCTTGGAGGAAATATGAGTATTGGTAAAGGCTTTTCAATGCATAATGATTGCTCCGGGAATCCTATAGGCTGTTTTCAGCCTTGCTCATTTGTTGTTGACAATGGAGCAAAACTGACAATAGGAGACAATGTTGGAATTTCGCAGTCTGCCCTTGTGGCAATTGCTGATATTACAATTGGTAACAATGTCAAAATCGGGGGTGGAACATACATCTACACATCGGATTTCCATTCGTTAGATCCTGCAGTAAGAGCATCCACACAAGATATGGAACAGCGCCATTCTGCCTCTGTTGTAATACAAGATAATGTTTTCATCGGTGCTCATTGCATAATCTTAAAAGGCGTAGAAATAGGCGAGAATTCTATAATAGGAGCAGGCAGTGTTCTAACTAAAAATGTTCCTTCTAATCAGATTTGGGCTGGCAATCCTGCAAAATTTATAAAGAGTATCTGAATGAAAGCCATCGCAGTTCTTATGACCGTTCATAATCGTAAAGAGAAAACTTTACGATGTTTGGCAAGTTTGTATGGTCAAAAATACAATATGTCCAATTATTGTCTTGATGTCTACTTGACTGATGATGGCTGTACTGATGGTACCCCTGATGCCATAAGACAAACCTTCCCTGATGTCCATATTGTAGAAGGTGATGGCTCATTATTTTGGAACGGCGGAATGCGCAGAGCGTGGATTGAAGCCGCAAAAGGGGCCTACGATTACTATTTGTGGCTGAATGATGATACATTCCTGTATGATGATGCCTTGCAAAAAATATTAGATTCATCATCTTCTTATAACGACAAAGCACTCTTGGTTGGCTCAACTTGTTCACCGGACGATCATAGTGTTATAACTTATGGCGGTTGGACGAAGGATGGGTTGTGCAAAGACACTTCTGTTGCCATAAGATGTAGAACGCTCAATGGAAATGTAGTCCTTGTCCCTAAATATGTGTTTGATATCCTTGGATTCAACACAACTATTTTCACTCATTGCGGCGGAGATATTGATTATGGACTCAGAGCCAATGAAAATGGCATAGAGGTTTGGACCGTGCCGGGAATAGTCGGTGAATGTGCTCAACACGACACTATGCCTGTCTGGAAAGATCCCGCTCAACCATTGTCAAAAAGATGGAAAAATTTCTTTTCTCCCTTGGGAGCCAATCCATTTGAGTTTTTCAGATTCAGAAAATATCATTACGGATTGTTGCCTGCCTGCAGAACATTCATTACGAATTTTATACACGTATTGTTTCCGCAACTATGGCGGCAGTAACGACCATATAATTAACTTTTCCAAAAGTTAAAATCAGCCCAAAATTAGTTTTTTCAAAAGTTAATCATTATCTTTGGCTCATAAACATCAAACCCGGATGACTATAGAAGAAATACAACCGCTTGTAAATGCATATCATCGCAAACTTTCAGATGTAGGCCTTGGCTTCAAACGCTATCTTTATTCACAGATAGATTGGAGCGGAAGGATTGTTGGTATAAAGGGGGAAAGGGGCGTGGGAAAGACCACACTGATTCTGCAGCATATCAAGGAGACTTTCAGCAATCCGGACGATGCAATGTATGTCTCGCTTGATAATCTCTGGTTTGCAAGCCACAATCTGGTGAATCTCGTTGATTTCCTTTATTCGCACGGCACCGTGAACCTGTTTCTGGATGAGGTTCACAAATATCCGGGATGGATTCAGACCCTCAAAAACCTCTATGACGATTATCCGGATTTGAAGATTGTTTACACGGGCTCCTCAATGCTGGAAATTGACAATTCCCGGCACGATTTGTCTCGTCGCCAGTCGCTTTATACCTTGCATTGTATGTCCTTTCGAGAGTATTTGGAGTTCGAAGGCGTTCTTCAGCACGAAGCAATCGGTCTGGAAGAAATTTTGTCAGGTCACGTGGCTGCGGCAATGGCCATAACCTCAAAACTCAAGATTCTTCCTTATTTTGAGAGATACCTCGAGCACGGTACGTATCCTTTTTACAAAGAGTCTCCGCAGACATATCATCAACGCCTTCAGGCAGTCGTGGAGACAGTATTGGAGAGTGATCTTCCTGCTGTTGAGAACATTACTTTTGAGACTATTCAGAAAACTCGCCGTCTTTTGATGATTATTGCCGAGGGACTGCCTTTCATACCCAATGTCCATCAACTTTGTGCCGCTCTTGAATGCACGCGCGAGTCTTGCCTCAAAATGCTTTATTCAATGGATAAGGCCGGTATTCTGCATATCCTTACGTCTGAGCTCAAAAACTATAAGAAACTCGTGAACCCGGACAAAATTTATCTGGGAAATACAAATTTGTCTTATTCTCTCAGCACAAACAGGGAAATAGGCACGTTGAGGGAAACTTTCTTTGCAAATCAGGTCGGTGCAATGCATACTTTGCAATATCCCAAAAAAGGAGATTTCTTTGCCTGCGGTAAATATCTGTTCGAAGTAGGCGGCCGTCGCAAGACTTTCGAGCAAATAAAGGACGAGCCGGACAGTTTCCTCGCAGTGGATGAGACAGAAATAGGATACGGTAACCGTATACCTTTATGGCTTTTTGGATTTATATATTGAAAATTGTTGTTGATTAATGAATTACGCACCAATAGTTGTTTTTGCTTTCAATAGACCGGACTCTTTGAAGAATACCGTTGCCTCGCTGCTGACCAATTCCGAGGCGGCGGAGTCGGATTTGATTGTCTTCGTCGATGGTCCTCACGAGAGCAAGGCAGGTGAGGCGCAGAAGGTCTGCGCCGTCATGGAGTTTGTTAAAGGAATCACCGGATTCAAATCGGTGACATATCATTTCTCAGAGAAGAACAAGGGTCTTGGTCCAAGCATCATAGCCGGTGTCACGGAAGTGATAAATGAGTTTGGCAGGGTAATAGTGCTGGAAGATGATTTGATTGTGCAGCCCAATTTTCTGGCTTTCATCAATCAAGGATTGGCGCATTATGAACTTGATGATACAGTCTGGTCTGTATGTGGTTATTCAAATAAAGTGAAGACCCCTCAAAATTATTCGGCAGATGCTTATTTCTGCCCTCGCTCATCCTCGTGGGGTTGGGCCACTTGGGCAGACCGTTGGAACTCTGTTGATTGGGATTTGAATGACTGGTCAGAGGTTGAGGCAAATGGAAAAGGCTTTAATAAATGGGGTGGGAGTGATTGTTATTCAATGCTGAAGGGATGGCATGACGGACAGAACAAGTCCTGGGCTATCCGGTTTTGTTATGCTCAGTTTGTGCAAGATAAGCTTTCTTTATTCCCTGTCAAGAGCAAAATCATAAACGATGGATTTGACGGGCAAGGAACAAACTGCAAGAAATGGAGCCGCTTCAAATGTGAAACGGACAATAGTGGCAAAAAGAATTTTGTGATGCCCGCAAGTACGGTGGTGAACAAAGTCTTAAGAAAGCAGGCTCTATTATATCATTCTCTTCTTTTACGGGCATATAGTAAGATAATGTACATCATTGACTATGAATCGTAAGATCCTTTTTATAATGCATATGCCACCTCCGGTGCACGGCGCGGCTATGGTGGGGCAATATATTCACGATTCTGCAAAAATCAATTCGACTTTTGATTGCCGGTATGTGAATATAGCTACGGCTTCTTCGATAGAAGATATCGGAAAGGTGCGCCTTGGGAAGATTCTGGATTTTCTGAAATTGAGGCGGCAGATCGTCTCCTCTATCAGGGAAGACAAGCCCGATCTTGTCTATATCACGCCCAATTCAAAAGGGATTTCATTCTTCAAGGAGTATCTGCTGGTAAAAGCTATAAAAAGATACAAGGTCGAGATAATAGCCCATTATCATAATAAGGGCGTCTCTGAAAAGCAGAATAATCTGCTCTACAATGCCTTGTACAGGCGTTTTTTCAAAAATCTTAAGCTGATTCTTCTTTCCGAAAGGCTGTACGGTGACGTGAAGAAATATGTGGTAAAAGAGGATGTATACATATGCCCGAACGGCATCCCTGCAGATGTGTCCCAAAAGCATTTATCTTCCGTTCCGCATATTCTTTTTCTGTCAAATCTGATACCCGAGAAAGGGGTTTATGTCCTCTTGGATTCCCTTAAGGTGCTTAAAGACAGGGAGTACTCATTTGTCTGTGATTTTGTAGGGGCGGAGACGGCTCAGATTGATTCGAAACGCTTCGGACGTGAAGTGTCAGACCGTGGCCTTGAAAATATGGTCATTTATCACGGAGGAAAATATGGGGCGGAAAAGAAGGCTTTTCTTGAAATGGCGGCTGTATTTGCTTTCCCTTCTTTCTATCCGGGAGAATGTTTTCCGCTTGTACTTTTGGAGGCAATGTCGTACAGAATACCTGTTGCAGCAACATCTGTCGGGGGTGTTCCGGATATGGTGGAAGATGGCAAGACAGGCTTTGTATGCCCTCCTGCCGATAGCGTCTCTTTTGCCGATAAATTGGCAGAACTTCTTGATAATAAAGATTTTCGCGAGAATATGGGCAAGGCCGGATACGAAAAATTCCTTTCGGAATTCACTCTTGACGTCTGGGAAAACAGAATGGTTGAAATAATAGAATCTCTTCATTGTACCAAAGCATAGAAAATTACACGATAAGTTGCTAAACATAGTCTTTTTAAGTATATTTGCGCAAGTTATCAGATGATATTATGGAGAAGTTTATAGGCAGAAAAAAGGAACTGGAGGCGCTCAGGGCGATATTGGAGTCGGACAGGTCAGAATTTGTGGCCGTATATGGACGTCGCCGTGTTGGCAAGACTTTATTGATAAGGGCAGCTTCGCGTGACAAATTCAGTTTTTTTGTGACAGGCTTGTTTGAAAGGCCGAGGAGTGAGCAATTGACGAACTTTGCCATAGCTCTCGAACGATCTTCCCACAGCGGGAATCTTTCTCCGAGGAAAAATTGGCCTCTTGCCTTTTATGACCTGTCCAGATATCTGGAATCCTTACCTAAAGGGAAAAAAATTGTCTTCATTGACGAATTGCCCTGGATGGATACGCCAAAGTCGGGATTTGTCAGTGCTCTTGACAATTTCTGGAACGGCTGGGCAATACTCAGGGACGATATCAAACTTATCGTTTGCGGGAGCGCAACTTCCTGGATGTTGGATAACATTATTCACGAAACCGGCGGGTTGCATAAGCGCCTGACGGCTACAATGCAGGTGGCTCCTTTCAATCTTTGCGAAATGGAGAATTTTCTCATTCAGAAGGGGTTCTCATATTCAAGGATGCAGATTTGCGAGTGTTATATGATTATGGGAGGTATTCCGTATTACCTTTCTCTACTTGACAAGGGGCAAAGTGTAGCTCAAAATATAGACAGATTGATTTTCGAAGAAAATGCGCCGTTGCGAGGGGAATTCAAGGAAATTTTTCAGGCTTTATATCGGAAAAGTGAAAATCATAAGAAAGTGATGGCTGCAATCGCTACCCGTGGAACAGGTCTGACTCGTCGCGAGATTCTCTCGCTCACCGGTCTTGAAAACAATGGTGCGTTTTCCAAAATCCTTGAGGAGATAGAGGAGTGCGGTTTCATAAGATCATATGAACCATTCGGTAACACTCGCAAGGATAGCAATGAAAAGGAGAAGGCCGATTCGCTCTATCAGATGGTCGATCCGTTTTCTCTTTTCCATTTTCGTTTCATTCAGGGAAATAGTTACAGGGATCAGAAATTCTGGTCTTCGAGTTTCAACTCACCGGTACATAACGTATGGTCCGGACTTGCTTTTGAGATGCTGTGCCTGAATAATATTCAGCAGATAAAGCGCGCTCTGGGTATTTCCGGTGTGAATTCTATCGCCTGCAGTTGGCGCGCAGACAGAAAGGCGCAGATTGACCTTCTTCTTGACAGAAAAGACGATACGGTGTCAGTGTTCGAGATGAAATATAGCAACACTGAATTTGCTTTCAGCTCTGATGAGGCGGAAAAACTCGCCCGCAGAATCGATGCTTTTGTTTCAGACACGAGGACACGCAAATCAATCATTGTCACGCTGGTTACTCCTTTCGGACTTAAGCAGAACGCCAATTCGGAACGCGTCCAGTCTGTAATCACTTTGGAGGACCTTTTCGCAAGATAACCGACAATTGCTATGCTTCTGTCTTCTTTACATAATTTTACTTCCTTGGAGCACCTTCCGCAGGGCAAGAAGCTTCTTGTCAACACCGTTAACGCCTGGTCGTTTGTGGTGGCGCAGAAGGATGATGCGTTTGCCACTGCTTTGCAGAATGGCGATGCACTGGTGCCGGATGGCAAATCGATAGTGTGGGCAGCGCAGTTTCTTGGACTGCCGAACGCTCCCAAGGAGCGCATCGCCGGCTGGGACCTCTTTGTATATGAGATGGCTCGTCTGAGCGAAAGGGGAGGGAAATGTTTCTTTATGGGCTCTTCCCCCAAGGTGCTGGAGCTGATTCGCGAGAGGGCGGCCGTGGATTATCCCAATATCATTGTCGAAACTTACAGCCCTCCTTACAAGGCGGAATTTTCACGGGAGGAAAACAAAGCCATCGTGGATGCCATAAACGCTGCCGAGCCCGATCTTCTATGGATAGGAATGACGGCTCCCAAGCAGGAGAAATGGGCTTATGAGCATTGGAACGAACTTCAGATAAACTGCCATTGCGGCACAATAGGGGCGGTATTTGACTTTTACGCAGGAACGGTGAAGAGGGCTCCGCTTTGGATGCAGAAAGCCGGTCTGGAGTGGCTCCACAGGCTTCTTTCCAATCCCAAAAGGCTCTGGAGAAGGTATATACTGGGCAATCTTGAATTCATTCATCTTATAATAAAGGAGAAGATATGACACTGAATTTTGACTCACGCGGAAACAATTTCAAGTGGCTCGTCTACATCGTGGATATAATCATCCTGTCGGTGGTGTTCTCGATTTTTGTAAATTATGTGGTCGAGGTTATGGGATGGCGCAACTATGACGGCGATTCGCGCTTCTATTGGAACAGATACGGGCATCTTCTGGTGTTCATACTCTCCTATGCCGCCTCCGTCGCCATCATTAAGATAAAGCCGAGCGACCTCGATTCTATGCTCGAAACATTCATCAAAGCAGGCTTTCAGGTGGGGCTGATGTATGTGATTTTCACGCTGAGCGTTGCGATTTTCTTCCATACTTTTCCGGGGCATCTGCTGATGTGGAGCGGCATTGTGAACGGAATACTTATCTGCCTGTCGCACTGCATCATAACGAAAATTCTGGTCACTCGCCGCAGAAGAAATGTCGTGAATGTCGTTTTTGTGGGTGCGGACGAAAACAATGTCAGGCTTTACGACGAGATAAAACAGGGCTACAGTACTTTCAGTTACAGTGTTTCAGGTTTTTTCACCTCCACTCTCGAGAGCAATGTCCCTGCCGATTCGAAGTGCCTCGGCAAGATATCCGGAGTTTGCGACTATCTGGCCGAAAACAAGGTAGGTACAGTGCTGTGCTCGCTCAATCCTGCAAAATCGGAAGAGGATATTTCCCACATAATTCAATTCTGCGAAAACAATTTCATCTCGTTTTATTTCGTCCCCAATATGGAGGGCTATCCCCATCGCAGGATGCATTTCGGCAGATGGGGCGACGTCACGGTAATCAGCCTTCATAACGAGCCTCTTGCAGATCCGTACAAGCGTGTTTTCAAACGTATCTTCGACATATTCTTCTCCGGACTATTCCTAATCACCCTTTTCCCGCTGATATTCATTTTTGTCGCCATCGGCACAAAACTGTCTTCGCCCGGGCCGATATTCTTCCGTCAGAGGCGTACAGGCTACAATGGCCACAGCTTCACGATGCTCAAGTTCCGCTCGATGAGGGTGAATGCCGATTCCGACCGCATCCAGGCGACGGCCGACGACCCTCGCAAGACGCGTTTCGGCGATTTTCTGCGCCGGACGTCGATAGACGAACTTCCCCAATTCATAAATGTCTTCAAGGGGGATATGTCCGTAGTGGGCCCCAGGCCGCATATGGAGCTTCAAACAAAGCAATATAGCGAGCTGATTGACGGCTATCTCGTGCGCCATCTCTGCAAACCGGGTCTTACAGGCTGGGCGCAGATTTCCGGATGCCGCGGCGAAACAAAGACGGTATCGGATATGGCCGAAAGAGTCCGTCACGACATCTGGTATATAGAAAACTGGTCGATGCTTCTCGATCTGAGAATCATCCTCAAGACTGTTCTCCAGCTTTTCAAGGGAGATGAAAATGCGTATTGATTTTTAGAAGATGACTCTGTATCTCATAATATTTGCGGTGATTGTCATCACCTGCGTTTTCCTGAACAAATTCTCGGGCAAGATCGGTATCCCCGTGCTTCTCTTCTTCTTGTTGCTTGGCCTTCTGTGTGGCAGCAAGGACAACTACTTTGCCGCGAATAATGGTTGGCTTGTGGGTGATATCAGCACTGTCGCCCTCATTTTCATTATGTTCTACGGTGGCTTCGGCACCAGATGGAAATCTGCAAGGCCCGTAGTTGTCGAGGCAGGCTTGCTGGCAACGGTTGGAGTGGCGCTCACTGCTGTTTTTGTGGGATTCTTCTGCCATTGGGCCTTGAAGTGGAACTGGCTGGAGAGCTTCCTGATGGGTGCCGTGATAGGTTCTACGGATGCAGCTACGGTATTTTCAATCCTGCGTACAAAAAAGCTTGGTCTGAAGAACAATACGGCTCCTATGCTCGAAGTTGAAAGCGGCTCCAACGACCCTATGTCGTATATGCTTACGGCAGTCGTCCTCTCGCTTATGACGGGCGATGTCTCTGCCGGAGGAGTTGTCTGGAGGGTGTTCGCCCAACTGGTGTTCGGTGCCGGCGGAGGGCTTGTTATTGCCACTGGAGCCACTTTTCTTATGCGCAGACTCAGTTTCAAGAACAGCGGTTTTGATCTTCTGCTGTTTATCTCTGTCGCATTGTTGTCATATGCAGTTCCCGATTTGATAGGAGGAAACGGCTATCTCAGCGCCTATATAGTGGGCATAGTGCTGGGCAATATTGATTTCCCTGCCAGAAAAGCTATGATTTCCCTTTTCGACTCGGTGACGAGCCTGATGCAGATAATTATCTTCTTCCTGCTGGGTATGTTGGCAATACCTTCCAATCTGTTTCACGCCCTGCTTCCGGCGCTCATCATTTTCGCGTTCCTCACGCTTGTGGCCCGTCCTCTGGCGGTGGGCGGCGTCCTCATCCCTTTCAAGAAATATCCTCTGAATCAGATAGGCCTGATATCCTTTGCCGGCCTTCGAGGAGCCGCGTCGATAGTGTTCGCCATAATGATTCTGACTTCCGAAATGGATATCGAACGTGACATTTTCAGCATCGTTTTCTGCATCGTTCTGGCCTCGATAGCTCTTCAGGGCTCCCTGATTCCCGCAGTGGCAAAGAAAACAAAAATGATAGATGCCGACGAGGATGTGATGACGACATTCAGCGACTTCAAGGAGAATGCGGAAATGTCTTTCGGATGCATCAGGATAACGGAATCGAGCAAATGGAACGGCAAACTGATAAAGGATCTCGATTTGCCTCAAGGATGCCTTCTTGTGCTCATTGTTCGTGGTGATAATCAGATAGTTCCGGAAGGAGATACTCTCCTTATGAAAGACGACAGAGTGGTCATCTGCTCTCCTTCGTATGAGGATGAAGCCACAGAAAACCTCATCCGCCATCCTCTGCCCGCAAAGAGCAAGTGGGACGGAAAGAAAGTAAAGGACTACCCCAAGGCGGGAAGCACCCTCCTTGTGATGATCCAAAGAGGCGAAGAAAGGATAATCCCGAATGGCGAGACTATCCTTCACAGTGGCGATGTCATGGTGATGCTCAGCAGGAAATAGCGGTTATTTGAATATGGATTCGGGCACCTCGCCGGTCCAGCATTTGGGCTGTTCGAGTCCGAAAAGGTGCGCTATTGTGGATGCCGTGTTGACGGTGTTGTTGGGCTCTTCGATAGTGAAGCCTTCCTTTATTCCGCGTCCTTTGATTATCCAGGGCACTGTCATTTCGACGGGAAGTACGCCTCCGTGTCCGTAATTGATGCCGCCGTGGTCGGAGGTGAACATTATGTGCATATTGTCGTACATTCCTTCGGCTTTGAGTTTGTCAAGGAGTATTCCCACCTCGGCGTCGCCGTCTTCAATCGATTTGATGTATTCGGGAGACATCCAGCCGTGTTCGTGCCCCACGCAGTCTGTGTGGACGGTGTAGAGGAACATAAGGAAAGGATTTTCCTTGTTTTCCTTGAGGAAGTCGAAAGCCTTTGCAAAAAGTGTCGGGTACTCGTAGTAGCCTGTCTCCTCCACGCTGTCGAAGTATTTGGGGTTGTGCGGATAAAGAAGGTTCTTCCAGTTTTCGTAGAAGGCTGTCTTTATTCCCGGAACTCCCTCCTTCAACACTCTGAAGATGCTGGGGAAATATCCGTCTTCGTCTGTTTCCACTGCCGGAAGCTTGTGGTTTTCGAGCGTCCAGCTGTTGTCTGTAACGCCGTGCACTTCGGGCCCCGCTCCAAGAAGGTGGCTCGTCTAGTTGGGAAGGGTGATTGAGGGCATAACATCGCGAGTTGCAAGGCTGCAGACGCCTGCTTTCATAAGCGAATCGATGTTGGGCGTTTTTGCCGCCTCGAAACCCTCTATCGATATGCCGTCAAAACTGATGATGAGAAACTGCTTTGCGAGTTTCTTCGGCTTGGACGATGATGTGCACGATGCAAGCGGAGTTGTCATAGCGCCGGCCGCGATTGTCGCAACAGCGCTTTTCCTTAGGAATTCTCTACGTGAAATGGACATAGTGGTGTTATTTTGTGGATTCTGAGTCCAAAAATAAACAATTTGGCGCGTTTTCGCAAATGCAAATAATTCATTACATTTGCAAGGTAAAGAAGATGTTTGAAAAGATAGTAAATACGCTGAACGACATTGTCTGGAGTCCTGCCCTCATAATTCTGCTTATCGGGGCGGGTATCTATTTTACCATAAGGACACGCTGCGTGCAGGTGCGCAGGATAGGACTTATGGTGAGACTTCTCTTCTCCCGAAAGGAAACATCCGAGGAAGTATCCGGAGTGTCGTCTTTCCAGGCATTCTGTATGGCTCTATCGGGACGTGTCGGGACGGGAAACATAGTCGGAGTGGCCACAGCGATAGCTCTGGGAGGGCCCGGAGCGGTATTCTGGATGTGGGTTACGGCATTCTTCGGAGCGTCAACGGCGTTTATGGAGTCGACGCTTGCACAAAAGTACAAATTCCCCCATCACAGCGGATGGCGGGGAGGCCCGGCCTGCTACATCGAAAAAGGTCTTGGAATCAAATGGCTTGCAGTTCTTTTTGCCATTATGACTGTTTTCGGCTACGGATTGCTCCTGCCTCCTGTCCAGGTGAACGGAATGTCTTCTGCCTTCAACAATTCATTCGGCATTCCTCCTATTGTAACCGGCATCGTCGTTGTCATACTCATCGCTTTGGTGATTGTCGGGGGAATGAGCAGGATAGCCCACGTGGCGTCTGTCATCACCCCGTTTATGGCCATAGGATATGTCCTGATATCCTTTGTCGTCATAGCGGTGAATTTCCGTTCCATACCTGCTGTCTTCGCCTCAATTTTCAACGGCGCTTTCGGAGTGAATCCGATATTCGGAGGAATAGTGGGAAGCGCGATATCGATGGGCGTCAAGCGTGGCCTTTTCTCCAATGAGGCGGGCCAGGGCGGCGGCGCCATAGTTTCGGCGAGTGCCATCGTGTCAAATCCGGCAAAGCAGGGCCTTGTACAGGCTTTTTCTGTATATATCGATACTCTTCTTGTCTGCACTGCAACAGCCCTTATGATACTTTCTTCCGGGACCTACAATGTTTTCAGTCAGCAGACGGGAGAAATGATTGTATGCAATTCTCCGGACCTTGCAGACAATTATGTGGGATTTACGCAAGGGGCAGTCGATACGGTGTTCCACGGCTTCGGAAGCACATTCGTCGCAATAGCTCTTGCGTTCTTTGCGTTCACCACGCTGATGTCGTATTCCTTCTACTCCGAATCAAGCATAATGTGGCTATGTCGCGGGCGCTCAATGCGCTTTGAAAAGACAGTGCTCGCAATTTACCGTCTGGCTCTTTTCGGAATGATGATTCTGGGCGCCTGCTTTGGCAGCGGTACGGTCTGGACCCTCGGAGACGTAGGCATAGGACTCACGACCTGGATAAACGTTGCGGTCCTTCTCATCCTCTGTCCCCAGGCCCTCAAGACTTTGTCCGATTTCGAGATGGAACTGAGAGATAAAAAACACACATATATAAACAATTAAAACTATGGCATCAATTCAAGACATCATTGCTCAGGCCGTAAAGGCTTCAGCAGGCAAAGTGGAAGTTCCTTCAAACATCAAACAGCAGGCCCTCAGCGGCCTTTCTGAGTCAATTCTCGGCAGTCTCACCCAGACAATGACCAAAGCCGGAGGCATAGACCAGATAAAGTCTCTTCTTACGGGCAAATCTTCTGCAACCGAGAGTCCTATCACAGCTCTTGCCGCCAAGATTTTCAGCAGCAACGTTGCAAGCAAACTCGGACTCGGATCTACAGCGACAACTGCTCTTTCCAGCCTTATACCTACGGTTATGAGCAAACTCTCAGGTGTTCTGAAAGATCAGGACGGGGACGGTGATGTAGATCTTCAGGATATACTCATCACCCTCAAGGGAGGTGCTGCAAAGACAAGCGGTTCGGGCCTTCTCGGTGCCCTTGCCGGTATGCTCGGAAAATAAGAGATGGCGTGGTGATTAAAACCACGCCATCTTTTATTTTGAATCTATCTCGCGAAGAAGTTCCTCGACTGCGGCCTTTAGCTGTGCGTCCTCTCCGCTCTCAATCTGTTCGGGGGTGTTGAGCACGTAAATGTCCGGCTCAAGCTGCGTATCTTCCAAATAATAGCCCTCGGCGGTGCGATAGCCTGTTACCGGAATTCCGAAATACATAGAATCGTCCAGAAGATTCTGCCAGTTTACGCTGGTCATAGTTCCGGGAACAGGAGCGCCCACCAGTTTGCCTATCTTCTTATGACTGTAAACCCAGGGAGTGCCGTGCGCGTTGCTGTAATCGCATTCGCACTGGAGCATTATGCTGGGTTTGTTCCATCTGCGTGACGGCATATCGCAAGCCTCGCGCCCGCGGACAACCTGGGTCAGATACTTTTCTGCATTGAAAAGTATCTCCACGTCCTCGTGCAGACGTCCGCCACCGTTGAAACGCTGGTCTATGACTATGCCCTCGCACTTGTTGTACTTGCCCAAAAGGTCGTTGTAGATGGTGCGATAGCTGCCGTCGTTCATACTCTGGATGTGTACATATCCAAGACGCCCGCCGGAGAGCCTCTCGACATCGGCCGCGCGCTGTTTGACCCAGCGGTTGTAAAGGAGTGAGTTGTGCGCGGAAGACGATATGGGAATCACCACCATATCGG
>R06__coassemble_450_pt1 | contig 15077 bp, 8 predicted proteins | sample R06__metabat2_low_PE_030 | metagenome-assembled genome bin R06 | reverse complement strand
ATTGGGAAAGGTTCTTCTTCACTTCCCCCGTCGTATCTATCAGATATTTCGTTCCTTTCTGGATTACAACTGCATATCCGTCCTTGAATTCGGTTGCCGCATCAAGATTGGCCCGTTTTGCCAAGAACTCTCCCTGCACATTTCTGTAGTTATACATCCCGTTCGGTAATTTTATGAGGCTCCAGCCGTCCTTCAACTCGCCGTAGGCGAGGATTGAGCCGCGAGCTACAAACTCGTCCATTTCCTGATAGAAAGCATCTTTGCTGCATTCGGTTTGATATGCGACAGCTTCATCATACTGATCCTCCGAGAATTCTTTCTTTTCCACTTTTTTCGGAGACCATACCATAAAAACAACATCAGGATAACCGTGTCTCTCCGCGATATTGTCATGGTCAAATGCCATATTATACCTCATACGGCTTGCCTCTTGCCAACCAAACGTTTTCTCATAAATGTATGGGAGTGGTTGTAGTTTGCTGTCGTAGCAGTCGCAATGAGTCGCTCCTTCTGCAATTACTACATCTTTGATCGAGTGGAGAAACCCTCTTTTAGTTTCATCATACAAGGAAAATACGCTGACTAAGTTATTGTCTTCATCAATTGCAAAACCACCAAGACCATCAGAGGTCAGATAGCACCTGCAATTGGAATAGTCATCATGTAAATCTACAAGTTCTCCGTACTTAAGGAAACTGCGATTGATTTCAAATATGTCGCGGAATATCTGAGAACTAACCTCTTGAAGAACAAAAGTGCAGTTCTTACCTTTTAAATCAGTCCACTGTCTAAACTTCCTGCCACTGCTGCAATCCCCTTGGTGCTGTCCGAGTATTCCTTCATATAGTCCAGCCAGATATCGTCTGTCATCGACGCTAAGATTCTTGTCGCCCGTGTGGTATCTTTCGGGTTCAGTTCCCTCAGCCGGATTTCTACGGCTTTCTTGAATTCTTCTAAACTCATATTCGTAATATGTTTTATCGTTATACATCTTTTATCAACAATATCTTCGTTTTCCAAAGATACAAATATTTTTTCTCATTAATCAACAATGAAATTTAAATACCCAAAATAACTTGCTATATTCGCAGAATGAAAAACAGAAAATTCAAGGCTCCGGATACGTTTGTCATCATTTTCTCGGTGATTGTGCTGTGCGCTGTCCTGACGTGGTTTGTCCCCGGTGGGCATTATATCACGGCGGATGACGGCTCGGTAACATACGAAAATGTAGATTCCGTACCGCAGACCTGGCAGGTCCTGACTGCACTGTATCACGGATTTGAAAAGCAGTCGGGGATAATAATCTTCATCCTTATTGTCGGTGGAGCGTTTTGGCTTCTGAATTCGACGGGAGCCGTGGATGCCGGCATAAGAAAATTCATATCGAGTTCTCTGGGAAGGCACGACAAAGTGGTCCTGGCGCTGCTTGCAGTGCTGTTTTCCCTTTGCGGTGCCGTATTCGGAATGAGCGAGGAGACCATTCCTTTCGTCGGAATAGTCGTGCCTCTTGTCGCGGCGATGGGCTATGATGCCTTTGTCGCGATGCTTGTAGTCTATGTCGCCTCGAACATAGGATTTTCCTCGGCTTTTCTGAATCCGTTCACCGTAGGCATCGCCCAGGAAATGTCCGGACTTCCGATGTTCTCCGGAATGGGATACAGAATCTTCTGCTGGGCGCTGCTGACAATTATCACAATAGTTTTTACTCTGATTTATGCCAATAAGACAAAAAAGCAGGCGGTAATAATTGAAAATCAAGAAGTTGTGCTCCTGACCAAAAGGCAGGTTACAATTCTTGCGATACTAGGCCTCACAGTTGCCGCGCTCATCGTAGGAGTCACCTGTTTCGACTGGTATATGGCAGAAATATCAGGGCTCTTCCTTCTTATGGGCATTGTTTGTGGTGTCGTCGCCGGATACACGCCGGAAAAAATTGTGAAGGAAATGACTGCGGGTGCGAAGGACATACTTTCAGCAGCTCTCGTTGTCGGCCTTGCGAGCGGAATAATTGTAATACTCAAAGACGGGCAGATAATCGACACCATACTCCATTCGATGCAGGAAGGACTTTCGGATTCGGGAGAAACAGTCTCACTCTCAGCGATGTACGGGATTATGGCGCTTATCAATTTCATTATCCCGAGCGCCACGGCAAAGGCGGCGATAATGATTCCGATTCTGGCTCCGTTCTCGGATATGGTGGGCGTCTCGCGTCAGGCTATGGTGCTGGCCTTCCAGTTCGGCGACGGCTTCACGAATATGATTACTCCCACTTCAGGCGTGCTGATAGCTGCCCTCGGAATGGCGAAGATTCCCTATTCAAAATGGGCAAAATGGGTTTGGAAGCCTGTTCTTGCACTTCTTATAATAGGCTTGCTGCTTCTTATTCCAGCATACAGATAATTGATGAATTTTTTTTCTTATCTTGCGAAAGATTTTTAACAAATATAATTATGTCACTGAACAAAGTAATGCTGATCGGTAACGTTGGAAGAGACCCCGAAATACGTTACCTCGAGAATCAATCACAAAACGGAGAAGCGCCCAAGGTGGCAAGTTTCACTCTTGCAACAACAGAGCGTTTCCGCGACCGTAACGGGGAACCTCGTGAAAACACGGAATGGCACAATATAGTTGCCTGGAGGCAACTTGCCGATGTCTGCGACAAATATGTCCGCAAAGGCACCCAGCTGTATATCGAAGGCCGCCTTCGTACAAGAAGTTGGGACGACCAGTCCGGAAACAAGCGCTACACTACGGAAATAATAGCCGATACTATCCAGCTCCTGGGCAAGAAAGCGGACAATCCCGCTTCGCAGCAGAGGCCTGCCGCTCCCCAGCAGAATCAATACCAGGCTCCTGCCGCTCCCCAGCAGCCTCAATACCAAGCTCCTGCAGCACCCCAGCAGACTCCCGCTCAGCAGGCTCCGGTAGATATTATGGGCGAAGACGACGATCTTCCGTTCTAGAAGAAATCCAGAGTCATAAGAGCCTTTATGACTCTGTCCAGATATTCGTCATCAACGAAAGGCCAGGAGAATCCGAGGCGGTACAATATATTGGTAGTGAATCGGTTGTCTGTTTCTACAACGTGTACGTCCGGACGGTCATTTGTAAGGAGGGCCGAAACTTTCTCGTTCTGGCGCGCATCGCTCATCATCGCGTAGAAATCGGCGTAATACTCGCTGTCTGCCACAGGAATCACTTCGAGTCCGCAGCGGTTGACGGATTCTATCAATTTCATCTCGTCAAACCACCAGCGGTTGTCTGCGTGGAATGCTGTGAAACAGTCGTTTGTACCGGAGAGAAGCACTACAGCCCGTGCAGAGCAATCCACCGGTGAAAGCCCCATCCTGTCCGTAGAGTGGCTGATGGGGCATTTTCCGATTGCAACGAATCCTCTCAATGCATTCAAGAACGCGTTGGTGTGGCTGTTGATCTGGAATTCTCCGTCGCTGTGACGCCCCATCAGATTGCCCACGCGGATGATCTTGCCTCTCATACCGTCGCGTATTGCCGCGAGCATCAGCTGCTCTGCCTTGTATTTTGAAATGCAGTACTGGTTGTTCATATCGTCAACATAGAAGAGACGGTCTTCCGGCATATTGATGCGCCGGCTGTAAGTCTCTTCTGTATGTACACCCGGAATGGATGTCGTGGATATCTGTATCATCTTGGCGTTGTGGGCCTTGCAGATTGATATGAGGTTCTCCACTCCGTGGACGTTTACAAATTCGATGGAATCGTCATTGGCATAATGCTTTACGCAGGCGGCGCTGTTGATGATTGTGTCAAACTTCACCCCTTCGAGTTTTTCGGCAAGCCCTTCTTCGGTAATGTCTCCCTCTATCACGGAGAACCTGTTTTCATAGGTCTCGCTGAAATAGTAGAAAAGCATAGCCTGGATTCTGTTTTCCACATTTTTATATTTCCCCTTGCGTGAAAGGCAGATTATGTGTCCCGGCTCGCTATCGAGCAGTTCCTTGAGTATGTGACATCCCAGGAATCCTGTCGCTCCCGTAAGCAGTACGTCACCCAATGGCTTCCTTTCCACTTTGTCGGCATATTTCAGGTTGTTGAACTCGAGGGTCTTTCTGTTTTCCTTTACTTCGTGAAGGAAATCTTCGTCCTTCGTCACCTCCTCTGCAGGGGCCTGAGAGACTGTTTTGCCCATTGATTCCAGATAGTCGGCAAGTTCTTCGGCGCTCTGATGGTCGAAGATGTCCTGATATTCCACCTTCAGACCCGATGCCTTGAGCCTCATTACAACTTTTGAAGCCGAAAGCGACGTTCCGCCCATTTCGAAGAAATTGTCGTCCGCATAAAAGTCTTCCATACCTGTTGCGGTCCGGAATTCGTCGAGTACCTTCTGCTCCATCGACTTTTTCGGTGCACGGTGTCCGGAGCGCACCCTTGCCGCAGGCCGGATTTCGGGCAGGGCTTTGCTGTCCAGTTTGCCTCCTTGCGTCACAGGCATCTTTTCCAGCTGCATCATTGCCGCCGGTATCATATAGTAGGTGAGTTTAGTCTTCATAAATGCGGTCAGCTCATCTGTCTGAACAGGCCTGTCCGCCGTGAAAAATCCGGCAAGGAAGGCATCGCTGCCGCTGCCTCGGAGCACTACTTTGGCGCGTGTGACTCCTTCAAATTCTTCCATCACCCTTTCCACTTCGTCCAGCTCTATGCGGAAACCTCTCAGTTTCACCTGATTGTCTTTCCTACCACCGAATTCGGCCTCTCCGTCGCGGTTGATTCTTACAAGGTCGCCGCTATGATAGGCACGTACGCCACGGATTTCTGTGAATGAAGCCTTGTTTTTCTCGGGCAACCCGATATATCCGCGTCCGACGCATTCGCCGCATATCATAAGCTCTCCGATAGCGTATCTTGGCAGAAGTCTGCCCCTTTCGTTCATCACATAGTATTTCGTATTGGCGAAAGGACCTCCGATGGTGATGTTGCAGCCGGGCTCCAGAACTTTTGCCGACGATGCCATTGTGCATTCCGTGGGCCCGTATCCGTTGAGGATGAGCAGTTCCGGATTGAGGTCCTTCAAACGTTGCAGCAGCCCCGGCTGGAAAGCTTCCGCTCCCAGAGTGATGCTCTTGAGGCGCCTGAGTGCCTTTTCGAATTCGGGAAGCGACAAAAGGCTCCAGGCCAGGGAAGGAGTTATTATCACCATATCCGTGTGTGCTTCATCAAAGGCGGAAAGCATCTTGTCCAGATTGTGGATTTCATCTTCGGAGGCAATGTATATCGATGTTCCGTTGCAAAGCGAAAGGATAATTTCCGCCAGGGACATATCGAATGAAATCGATGACATACAGAGTACATTGCCCGCTTCCCTTATGGCCTTGCTCATTATCGATGTCTGAAGAATGTTTGTAAGGTTGTGATGCTCTATCATCACGCCTTTGGGAGTGCCGGTAGATCCCGAAGTGTATATGCAGTAGGCCAGATCCGACATTTTTATGTCTGTGTTGCTTTTTCCCGGAGCACCCTGGGATATGAGTTCCCGCACGTTTTCTTCAGTGATGCAGAATCTGCAGGAAGAATCTTTTATACAGAAATCTATGCGTTCCTTAGGATATGAGGGGAGTATAGGCATAAACGCGCATCCGGCCTTGAGTACGCCAAGCTCCGCGACAGGTACGTATTCCGTCCTCTCCAGTATCATTCCTATTATTTCTTTTGCGAATCCTTTGGCTATCAGGGAGTTGGCGAGCCTGTCCGACATCTCGTCCAGCTCTTTGAAACTAAGGGACGCATTTTTGGTCTTTACGGCTGTGGCATCGGGGTTCAGAGCGGCTTCGCGCTCGAAGAAGATATGTGAGGGTATGTGCTCGAAAGGAACGTCCGTGGCGTTCATCGAGTCGAAGAATGCCATCTCGCGCTCCGACATAAGCTCTATCTGTCCGAGCTTCTTTTCTGATGTGAACTCTTCTGCCACTGTCTCGAAGGCCGTGACGAAGGATTCTATGAATTCGCGGCAGAAATAATCCTTGCGGCGGGATGCCAGAATGCGGAATCTGCCGTCTTCAAGGAAGACTTCGAATGTAAGAGGTGCTTTGGTGGCGCCGATATCAAGAGTTATCGACTTGGCGGGAAGCCCGCCGAGGCTGTCGAAAATGAAGTTGTCGCCCTGATAATTGAAGAATATGTCCGCTTTTACGCCATAGTTTGAACTTATCTCGGCGAAAGACACTGCATCGGCGGCCATAGATGACAGAATCTGCTCCTGAATGCCGCGGATATAGTCGTCTGAAGTGGATTCCGGATTGATGTTGCAGCATACTGGAATCGTCCTTACCAGCATTGCGAACGAACGGACAAGGCGCGAATCGTTCCTTCCGTTGTAAACGGTGCAGTAAGTTACGTTGTCGCTGTGGATGAATTCGGACAATGTGTATCCGAATGCGGCATTCATAAAGGCGTTGAGGGAGAAATTGTGCTCCCGGCAGTAGTTCAGGACTTTCTCTGAGCAGTTTTCGAGAATGAACGACTCTTGCGCAGTCCCCTCATCTCCTTCGGGACATTTGGCAGGAAGACATTCGACGTTTGCCCCCTTCAACAGGGCCTCATAGTGTTTTTGGGACTCTTTGTCATTGCCTCTGAGCCTTTCTTCCTCGATGGCTGCTTCAAATCCCGTGAAGGTCTCTTTTTCGGGGGTCCCTCCTGCAAGGGCTTTGTCTATGTCTTGCAGGAATATTCCTATGGAAGTGCCGTCACATACTATGTGATGGATGTCCATAAAGAGATAATTGCCATCGTCCGTAATATATATGGCTATTCTGTACAGAGGTTTTCCAAGGATGTTGAAAGGTCTTACCAACTCCAATGCAGTGGGCAGAGTATTGATCCGGACGATATTTACCGAGGCCTCGGCTTCGTCCATTCTGCACGCCTGTACAGAGCCGTCTTCGCCTGTTTTGAGTATTGTCTTGATGTACGGATGGGCGTCGATGGCGCTGCAAACTGCATCACGAAGCTTTTCGGGGTCGAGTTTTTCCGACACTTTCAAAAGGAACGGAATATTGTAATCAAGTGACCCTGAAGACGTTCCAGATTCTACGAAAATACCCATCTGATTCTGCATTATGGGGTAGGTGTCGCGTTTTTCCAGAGTCTCCTCTTCAGATTTTTCTGCAAGAAATCCCTCTATTGCGCGAATGGTGCGAAGGCGCCTGAGGTCTGCTGTCTTGATTGCTTTGCCGAGCCTTGCTCCCAGAGTTGCATTGAATTTAAGAAGACCTATGGATGTCATTCCCGCTTCGAAAAGGTCGGTCGTGACTCCGAATTCCGTGTGCCCCAGAATATCTGCGGCGATTTCGAATATGCTCTTTTGGATTTCTCCTTCGGGCGCTACTTTTTCATCAGCCTTTCTTTCGGGCTCGGGCAAAGCACGGCGGTTTACCTTGTGATTCTGATTGTAGGGGATGGCATCAATCTGCATCGTTACGGCGGGAACCATATATGCCGGCTTTTCCGCACGTATGAAATCTTCGAGTGCTGAAATGTCGATTTTCTGCGCTCCAACCACATTGGCTGCTATATATTTTCCTCCGGCAGGGTCGTCGAATGCCGCAACAGTGGCATCGGAAATGCCTTCAAACCTTCTTATAACTTCCTCTATTTCAGTTAGTTCTATTCTGAATCCGCGTATTTTTACCTGGGCGTCCCTGCGGCCGATGAATTCCAACTCGCCGGCGGGAAGAAGTCTGGCGATATCGCCCGTGCGGTACATCCTTTCGTAGCCCTTCAAGTTTCCGTCGAAAGGATTGCTTACAAACACTTCGGCGGTCTTTTCACTGAGCCCCAGATATCCTCGGCCAACCTGACATCCTGAAATGCAGAGCTCTCCGGGAGCTCCTACGGGGGCAAGTTCGCCTCTTTGATTCACGATATACAGTTTGGTGTCCGGATTGGGCTTGCCGATAGGTTGTATGGAGCTTGCATCCGTTACAAGGTGATTGCAGATGTGCGCCATAGTCTCGCAGGGACCGTATCCGTTGAGGAACCTGAACGAATCCTGCGGCGTGAAAGGAACAAGTTTTTCTCCTCCTACGGTAAAAGTCTTCAGAGTGGTGCAATGTGTCGCGGATGCGAACATCCTTCCCAGCTGCGTCGTCATCATCGAATTGGTGATGCCGTTCTTGCAGAAAAAGTCTTCCAATGCGGCAAGGTCGAGCCTTATCTCGTCCGGAATTATACACAGAGTGGCTCCGCAAAGAGGTGTCGATACTATGTCCATCACACCGGCGTCAAATCCGAAACTTGCGTATGATGCCACGCGCGAATCCTGTCCTATGCCCATTATAATCGAATGGTTGCGCTTGAAGGAGGCAAGATTGCGATGCTCCAGAATGCATCCTTTCGGCTTTCCTGTAGTGCCGGAAGTGTATATCATCGTGATGGCGTCCTCCGGACGGGGCCTAGCAGGTTTGTATCCCGAGGCGTCAAGATTTTCAATCTCGTCCGTGAAGAGCACTTCGCCTTTGTAATCTCCGAGAAGATGGATAAGGCTTCGGTCGGCAATCACCAGCCTTGCCTTGCTGTCCGATACCATATATTCAAGCCTCTCCTCGGGATATGTCGGATCGAGGGGCTGGAAGGCGGCTCCGGAGCGGATTACTCCCCAGGCTCCGAAGACCATATTCTCATTACGGGGCACAAGAACGGCAACAAATTCGTCCGCTCCTATTCCTTTGGCCCTTATGAAAGCGGCTATGCCTTTGGTGACTCTGTCGAAGTCGGCATAAGTGAAGCATTTGTCATTATATACGATTGCTGTCGCATCTTTCCGCGCCTCTATCACTTCATCAATTGCTGAGCATACTTCTTTCGATGCCGGAATATCACATTCCGTATTGTTGAATGATGCATATTGCGCAATTGTGCTTTCTGTCGTGAAGCTGATATCCTTCATCATTCCGACCTCCGTCATCCTTGTTGCGACGGCCGAAACTGTGCTGCAGAAGCTTTGAATCAATTCCTTCGAGAATTTGTCGCGGCTGTAGTGCATATCGATGCGGAAGCCTTCCTTGGTTTTGAGCACCATACATACAATATCCGACACGCAATCGCTGAGCGGGAGCAGTTCGACAGAAGCTTTCTTTCCGTTTATTTCAATGCCTTCGAGTATATCGGACTGATAGACATATGAAACCTTGGGATTCACTCCGTACTTCGAGACAATCTCTCCGAATGAAATGCAATCGTGCCCTACAGAATCGACAAGATTCTTTCGCAATTCTTTGAGAAAATCGCTTACAGAGCCTTCCATTGCAGTTTTTATGTAAAGAGGAATTGTCTTTACAAACATTCCGACGGTGCTGTCGAGCCTGGAATCGTGTCGTCCTGCGCTTGCTGTATTTATGAGTACATCCTGACTTTGTGCAAACGCCGAAAGTGCGCAGGCGAATGCTCCGAGAAACAGGGTATTGTTTGTGATTTCATTCCTGCGGGCAAATTCTTTTACCTTGGCAGGATCTATAGGCAAAAGAAGCGACTCTATACCTTCGCGTCCTTCCCCTTCAAAGCGGGAACTGTCCAGGTCCGGAATAAGGTCCGAATCGCATTCCACTCCTTCCAGCTTGTCCTTGAAGAAATCTTCGGCTTCTTTGTATTTTTCGCTTGACTGCAGATTCTGCTCTCCGATTGCAAAATCTCCAAGGGAAAGGTCTTCGGCCTGCAGAGCATTTCCCTCGTATGCGTTTGCTATTTCCCTTAGAAACAATCTCAGGGATGTGCCGTCGAAGACAGTGTGATGAATATCCATCAGAAGCATCTTCCCTTCCGGTGTCTCGCATATCTCGAATCTGGCGAGAGGCCCTTTTTCAAGATTGAACGGCCTCACAAAGGATTTGCGGATTTCTTCTCTGCTCTCTGCTTTGCCGCGTTTGAATTCCGGTTCTACGCCCGACAGACTCATCACAGGGCCCTCAGGAGTGGAGTGGAATGTGGCACCAAGCGTGGGATGCAGGGCGACAACTTCCTTTATTGCCGCCTCGAAACGTTCCGTGTCGATTCCGTCCGGGAGAATAATCTCACTTGCAATGTTGTACTTTGTGGAGTCCGGAGCCTCCATACATTCGAAGTAAACTCCGCGCTGGGAGATGTTCAAAGGGAAATTCATACGTTTTTTGCTTCAATCATTACTGCGAATCCTGTCTCTGCCTGAAGCTCGAGCCATTTTTCGCCGCCTATGTATTCTGCATCGCCGGAACTGGCGAGGCAGGGATCAAGATAATTTGCTTCGATGATAACTTCTGCCTTGATGACAGGGGAGATGTCGCAGGGAAGTGTATAGATTACAATATCTGCTTCAAAAATGCCCTCCAGGCCTATTACAGTGGGGATTTTCTTCTTTCCGAAGATGTCTCCGAGACTGTCTGCAAACTCGCGGGCTTTTGAGACCGTCCTGTTTGCGATTGTCGTTTTGAGCCCCATTTCAAGGGCAGCAATCACTGCCGCGCGGCCTGCTCCTCCGCATCCTACGACGATGGCGGTGGAGAGCCGGTGCGTTTTCATAAGCTCCAGCAGCAGAAGGCATACTGCAGAATAATCGCTGTTGCAGGCCTTTACTCCGGAAGGGGTCTTGACAAGTATGTTGGCTGCACGGGCAGCTTCACATTCGGGACTTTTGATATCGGCCTTTTCAAAGGCTTTGGTCTTGAAAGGTGCAGTTACGTTCACCGCATCGTAGCCGCTCAGGAATATCTCATAGGCCTTCTCGAAATCGCTTTCTTCTATGAGGTCATATTCATAATCACAGAATTTTCTGAACAGTTCGGGGCTCTTCGAATGGGCGACAGGGCAACCGATAAGACCGTATTTTTTCATATGCTGTTTCTTTGACGTACCGCTTCGTAAAGGAGGATGGCGGCGCTCACGGATGCGTTGAGGGAGTCCAGCTTTCCAAGCATAGGTATCCTGACGTGTGCGCTTGCGGCTTTTCTCCATTCGTCTGTGAGGCCTGTCGCTTCCGTCCCTATGACTATAGCAGTGCCTTTAGTCATATCGACATCGTAGTAGAGAGAACTGTCCTGAAGCTGGGCAGACAGTATCTGTATATTGTTTGAGCGCAGCCATTCTATGGCTTCCTCTGATGTACAGGCCGCGCATTGCACGCTGAAAATACCTCCTGTACTTGCCCTTATCAGATTGGGGTTGTAAAGGTCCGTGAGAGGGTCGCATATGATTACGGCATCTGCTCCCGCGGCATCTGCGCTTCTTAAGACGGCTCCCAGATTGCCGGGCTTTTCGACGCTTTCCAGAACGACGACAAGAGGGTGCTCACTAAGTTTTATATTATTGAGCGTCAGTTCCTTAGTCTTTACTTCCGCTATTATTCCTTCCGTGCCCGAGCGGTAGGCTATTTTCTCATAAAGAGATTTCGGCACTTCTATAATCTGGCAATCGTATGCCGGCTCCTCCGGATATATTTCCGGACACAGGAAGATTGTTTCCACCTCATATCCTGCTTCTATGCAGCGCTCGGTTTCTCTTTTTCCTTCCACAACAAAAAGACCCTTCTCGCGGCGGAGTTTTGATTTTTCCTCCAGTGCGAGAAGCGTCTTTATCTTCGGATTCTGTGCCGATGTTATAGTTTCTTTTCTCAAAGTGTCTTGGGCCTCATCATCGGGAAGAAGAGAACGTCCTGGATTGTTGTCTTTCCCGTCATAAACATCGTGAGTCTGTCGATGCCCATTCCAAGACCTGATGTGGGAGGCATACCTATCTCGAGGGCGTGTACGAAGTCCATATCGATGAACATCGCTTCGTCGTCACCTTTGCTCTTGAGTTTTGCCTGCTCCTCGAATCTTTCAAGCTGGTCTATGGGGTCGTTGAGCTCTGAATAGGCATTCGCAAGCTCTTTTCCGCACACGAAAAGCTCGAATCTTTCCGTGAGGGCGGGATTGTTTCTGTGACGCTTGGTAAGCGGAGACATCTCTACGGGATAGTCTGTTACGAAAGTGGGCTCCATCAGTTTGGATTCGCAGTATTCCCCGAATATCGCATCGATGAGCTTGCCTTTGCCCATAGTGGGGTCGATTTCGACGCCCAGTTTTGCGCAGGTCTGTCTGAGTTCGTCTTCGTCCATTCCGCTGACATCGACTCCTGCATATTCCTTTATTGCGTCGAGGATGGGAAGACGGCGGTAGGGCGGCTTGAAGTCTATTTCATAATCGCCTCTCATAACTTTTGTAGAGCCGTTTACTGCAATTGCAATCTTTTCGAGCATCTTCTCTACAAATTCCATCATCCAGAGATAATCCTTGTATGCGACGTAAATTTCCATACAGGTGAATTCGGGATTGTGGGTTTTGTCCATACCCTCGTTGCGGAAATCCTTTGCAAATTCATATACTCCGTTGTAGCCACCCACTATGAGCCTCTTGAGATAGAGCTCGTTGGCAACCCTCATATACATATCTATGTCGAGGGCGTTGTGGTGGGAAATGAAAGGACGTGCAGTGGCTCCACCCGGAATGCTCTGAAGGATAGGTGTTTCCACTTCAAGACATCCTGCCTCGTTGAAGTATTCCCTCATTGTGGCGATTATCTTCGACCTCTTGATGAATGTTTCCTTGACATCGGGATTCACAATAAGGTCTATATATCTCTGACGGTAACGGAGTTCGGGGTCTGCGAAGGCGTCGAAAATCTTGCCGTCCTGCTCCTTTACGATGGGAAGCACGCTGAGCGATTTGCTCAGGAGCGTGAGCTCTTTTGCGTGAACGGAAAGCTGACCTGTCTGGGTGATGAACGCGTAACCCTTTATGCCTATAATATCGCCGATATCAAGAAGTTTCTTGAAGACAGTGTTGTACATTGTCTTGTCTTCTCCGGGGCATATTTCGTCTCTCTTGACATAAATCTGCATTCTGCCTTCAGAGTCCTGAATTTCTGCAAATGAGGCTGCGCCCATAATGCGCCTTGACATAAGACGGCCTGCGATGCATACGTCTGTGAGGTTTCCTTTTTCGGGATCGTACTCTGCCTTGATGCTTGCCGATGTTGCATTCACGGGATAAAGCGGAGCCGGATAGGGGTCTATTCCAAGCTCCCTGAGCTTGCCCAAAGCTTCTCTTCTAAGCAGTTCCTGTTCGTTTAAGTTCTGTTCCATATAATTGTTCTTTTTGTTTTTTCGAAATTTTCCTCAAAAGGCACATAATTCCCGCAAATTTAACATAAATATTCCACAAATTGAAACAAAATGCCTATCTTTGCATATCAGTTTTAATTGGGAAAATGGGCGTTGAACGAAAATGGATTATAAGGGATCAGGCCGATAAGGAAACTGTCAGCCGCCTTGCCGCCGAACTGGGAGTCGATCCTGTTCTGGCGGAGCTTCTCGTGCAGAGGGGCGTGACCACTTTCGAAGAGTCCAGGGCCTTTTTCCGTCCTTCGCTCGACAATCTCCACGATCCTTTCCTGATGAAGGATATGGACAAAGCGGTAGAGAGGGTGGACAAAGCAATATCAGAAGGCGAGAAAATACTCATTTACGGCGATTATGATGTGGATGGCACCACGGCTGTCGCTCTGGTCCATTCGTTCTTCAGCAGGTTTACCTCAAAGATAGGATATTATGTACCGGACCGTTATGACGAAGGCTACGGCGTTTCTTTCAAGGGAATCAACTGGGCTGCAGAGAACGGATATCAGCTCATAATCACTCTCGACTGCGGTATCAAGGCAATAGAAAAGGCCGCGTATGCCTCTCAAAAGGGCATAGATATGATAATCTGCGACCACCATCTTCCCGAAGAGCAACTGCCTCCCGCAGTTGCAGTGCTCGATCCAAAGAGGGAAGACTGCCATTATCCGTTTGACGATCTCAGCGGCTGCGGTGTGGGATTCAAGCTTGTCCAGGCCTATTCCATCAGCCACAACATACCTTTCGAGCAGATTTATCCGCTTCTGGACCTTCTTGCCGTCAGCATTGCATCAGATCTTGTGAGCGTGGTGGGGGAGAACAGGATTCTTGCTCACTATGGTCTCAAGCAGCTCAATGAGAACCCCTGCAAGGGCCTGATGGCAATGATCACCCTCTCGGGACTCGATCCTTCGCATATCACGATAGACGATATAGTCTTCAAGATAGGTCCCCGTATCAACGCGGCGGGCAGAATGGAATCGGGCAGGATAGCTGTCGAGCTCCTTACGGCAAAGGACGATGCCACGGCAACGAGGATGGGAGAAGAGATAAACCGCAGGAATGCAGAAAGAAAGGAAATAGACAGGGAAATCACGCAGGAAGCCCTCGATATGGTGAATGAAGGCAATTGCCTCTGTTCCACCCACGCCACGATAGTCTATAATCCCAAGTGGCACAAAGGTGTGGTAGGAATAGTTGCTTCCCGCCTTGTCGAAGCCTTCTATCGCCCGACGATAGTGTTCACAAAGTCAAACGATATGGTGACAGGCTCGGCCAGAAGCGTTCACGGATTCGATCTCTACGAAGCGATAGAGAGCTGCTCAGACCTTCTCGAGAATTTCGGAGGCCATCTCTTTGCGGCCGGTCTTACGCTGAAAGAGGAGAACCTTCCCGTTTTCTGCAAGCGCATAGAGGCCTTTATAGCCGAAAAAATAAATCTGGAGGAGCTTACGCCGATAGTGGATGTCGATGCAAGGCTCAATTTTGCCCAGATAACACCGAAATTCTTCCGTATCCTCAAGCAGTTCCAGCCTTTCGGCCCCGGCAACAATGCCCCCGTATTCCTTACTGAGAATGTCTATGACAACGGCAACGGGCGCAAGGTGGGAGCGGACGGAGGCCATCTCAAACTCGAACTCATACAGGAGTCGCAGCCCTATCATCATATTTCTGCGATAGCTTTCAACAAATCGGAATTTTTTGACCATATAAAAGCAGGCAACCCTGTGGATGTCTGCTATAGTGTAGTCGAAAATTATTACAGAGGTCTTGCCAATCTGCAGCTTCGCGTAAAGGATATGCGCGAGCGCGACGAACTCATCTAAAATAGCGTAAGTTCTTCTCCGTCACCGAGGTTGAGGTCTATTATCTCTCCTGCTGAAGGAATCTCCCCAAGGTCTGCTGCAGGCTC
>R06__coassemble_436_pt1 | contig 15448 bp, 8 predicted proteins | sample R06__metabat2_low_PE_030 | metagenome-assembled genome bin R06 | reverse complement strand
TCTTGCGGTCGAAATCCAGCCCTTTTACGAGAGCGGCTGTGAGTACGCTGACGCAGTGGTCTCCAATCATAGCGCTCGTATAGCTGCCCCAGCAGGGGAATATCGGCAGCCAGCCGCCCTTTTCGTACATCCTGACGAGAGACTGCATCATAAGGCCTGATATTTCCGGCTCAAGTATTGTCATCAGCGGGTGCTCTGCGCGGAATGTATCCCACATACTGAACGTGTCGTAAACGGGCAATGCCTCCGGAGAATCATCGCAGGGGAAAGCCTCTGTAGACGGTACCTTTCCGCTGCAGTCGCTGAAGACTCTAGGAAGCAGATAGGACCTCCACATCGAGCCGTAGAAGTGCCTGAATGCCTCTTCGTCTTCGCGGCTCACCTCTATCTTCGAAAATTTCTCCTCCCATACGGCGGCGAGATTTCTTCTGACTTCGTCGAAATCCCATCCCGATATCTCGCAGGAAAGATTGTCCGAGGCCCCTTCGTATCCTGTGAATGACGTTCCCATCTTTACAAGCAGCGGCTGCTCTCCGGAGAATGTAAACTTCACGGCAAGTCCATTTTTGACAACTTCCGCTCTGATGGGTTCCTGTGAGAATTCCGCCACTGCCCAGCTGCTGAATCCGGCGCTCTTTCCCCATCCCTGATATATGCGGTGGACAAGGTTTCTTGCGCGGAATTCGCCGTTTTCGAACGATGCCTCACCCTCGCGCTCCGTGTTTATGCCTATCAGAAGTTCTTTGCATCCTCCCAGTCTGAGGATGGCGCAGCGTCCTGTGGATGTTATTTCCCATTCTCCGTAACGATAATAGTCGGGATGAGCCTCTTCGATGGAATGGTCCATAGGCTCGCCGTCCGGATTTCCGGGGATGATGTAGAATGAGCCGAAATCCTGCGTTGCGCTTCCGGACATCCAGTGCGATGCGCGGAATCCGAGCCATTTGGGGTCGCTGTAATAGTATGGTGCCGCTCCTTTTTGGTCACTTATCAGAGTCTGCGGGGTCCAGCCCGTCATTCCACCGGGAGTGGTGACGCAAGGTACTACATTGCCCAGCACTTCGCCTCCCGCCCCGAATATGCTTGCAGTAGGGGAGTCTGATGCTGCGGAGCCTACCCGGGTGTCAACAAGATTGACGATGCTTGCTCCAAAATCGCCTCCTGATGCTGTGCAGGCAAGAAGGAGGATAGTCGCTAAAAGTTTCATAATGATATCTAGTCAAGCGGACGGAAGGTGACGTCCATTGTTGAAAGGCGGCTAAGGTGGCTTTGGAGGCGGGAAAGGTAGCATTCCCAGCTCTGTCCGCTCTTCGGAGTCCAGGCCTTTTCGCTAAGTGCAAGGGCTCTGGGGAAGGCCATATACTGCATCCTTGATTCGGAAGGAATCCACTCGCACCAGATATTGCCCTGAATGCCCTTGATGAGCTTTGCCTGCTCCGGCGAAAGGTTTTCCGGAATAGCCTCTCCTTCGTACAGAGTGCGCATCGTGTCTGCATTCTGGGGATAGTCGAAATAGCAATAAGTTGTAGGACAGCAGATTACTTCGTTGCCTCCGGCTGTCGATTTCTGAACCACATCGGCGTGATATCCCTGCCACCAGTTGACAGTAGCCGTAGGGGAGACTCCTCCTTCGAGGATTTCGTCCCATCCGATAAGGCGCCTTCCGTTGGCGTTGAAGAATTTTTCCATCTCGCGTGTAAACCAGGATTGGAGCTCTTCAAGTCCGCCAAGACCTTCCTTTCTGATTCTTTCCAGACACAGAGGGCAGTCCTTCCATTTGTCGCGGCTTACTTCATCGCCTCCGATTTCGGCGAAATTATAGGGGAACAGGTCGAAAACTTCCTTGAAAACATCCTTTGCGAACTTTATCGTTTCGTCGCTTCCAAGGCAGAGAGGGTCAGTACCGTCGTGACCGCAACTCAGCCAAGGGTAGCATTGCGTGGCCATAAGATTGTGTCCGGGCATATCTATTTCGGGCACTACATCTATTCCGCGCACGGCCGCATATTCAACAATCTCCCTGATGTCGTCCTGAGTGTAGTATCCTCCGTACATCTTTTTGCCGTCGATAATGCGCATATGCTCCTCGGGAAGAGCCATTGCCGGATTGTTTTCGCTGACGCTGCGCTCCATACAGATTTTGTCGAGCTGCTCCTGCTCAGGGTCTCTCCAGGCGCCTTTTTCCGTAAGGAGGGGATACTTCTTGATTTCTATTCTCCAGCCTTGCGAATCAATCAGATGCCAGTGGAATTTGGAAAACTTGTAAAGGGCCATTATGTCGAGAAGCTTCTTTGTCTCGGCGACAGTATAGAAATGACGTACTGGGTCGAGCATCAGTCCTCTCCATTCATAGGCGGGCTTATCCTCAATTTCTGCAGCCGGAACTGCCCATTTTATGCCTCTGAGAACTCCGGGGTATTCAATCTGATAGGGGAGCATTTGGCGAAGAGTTGAGATGCCGTGAATGATGCCTTTGTAGCTTGCAGATGTGATGATGACACCATCTTTTGACGATATCAGAGTGTAGCTCTCGTCTGCAGGATCCTCATTGGAAGCAAGTAGAAGGCGGATTTCGCCTTTGCCGCCTTTCTTCAGGGCAATCTCGCAGCCTGTTGCCGGAGCAAGTTTCTCTTTGAGGTAGAATGCCGCCTTTTCGAGGGATTTGTCGCTGTAGCTTATGGTGAATTTTGTAGGCAGAATCCATTCTCCTTCTTTTTCGATTACGCTTACAGGTTTCGGAATGATGTCGAGAGCCGCGCTTGCCGGGATGCAGAAGAATATCACTGCCGCTGCCGCGAGGATTGTTCTGATTTTGTTCATCGTCTTTTTTTTTATTACAAAAATAGTGTTTTTCAGACTTACCGCAAAATATTAGTCAGTTCGTGGTGCGGAAGTGCTTGATTATCAATACATTAAACTATCAAACTCCTTTCTTAAAAGATGGGTTCGATTGCTTAAAGCTCTGATAATCAAGTGGTTCCACACCACGAAAACCTGTTATGTTTTGGCTATTGGATTTTAATGTGTAACTTTGTAATCGCTATATAATTATTTACGTATGAAAAGACATTTCAGACTGATACTTCTTGCCGTTTTTATGGCGGCCGGTGTATGTTCGCTCAATGCCCAGGGCCTCAGGTCTTTCCGCCTTGCAAACGGCCTAAGCGTGTATGTGTGGGAGGATGCATCGAAACCGGATGTTTACGGAGAAGTGGTGGTGAAGGCAGGCTCTTTCAACGACCCCGAACAATACACCGGCCTTGCACATTATCTTGAGCATATGATGTTCAAGGGCACACGCAGCATAGGAGCCCTCAATTGGGAGGCAGAAGAGCCGATCTACAACAGCATCATCGAAAAATACGACCTTATGGCCGATGCGCAGGACCTTTCAGTCAAGGAGCAGATTTCTGCCGAAATCAATGCCCTTTCTGTTGAAGAATCAAAGCTCAGCGCACTTAACGAGTATGCGGCACTTGTCGAGAGTATGGGTGGGACGGGACTCAATGCAGCCACAAGTTTCGACTTTACAATATACCACAACTCCTTTCCGCCCAGTCAGGTGGGAAAATGGATCCGCCTTGCTTCAGAGCGGTTCATAAATCCTGTCTTCCGCGCATTCCAGAGCGAGCTCGAGACGGTGTATGAGGAGTACAATATGGGCAATGACAACCCTGCATCGCAGGCTCAGCAGTTTATGCTCGGGAAGGTTTTTGAAGGCCAGCCCTATGCGCGTCCCGTAATCGGCCTTGGCGAGCATCTTAAAAATCCGCGCCTCAGCCAGCTTATAAAATTCTACGAAGACTGGTACGTACCTTCCAATATGGCACTTATCCTTGTCGGAAACGTAAGCGCACAGTCGATAATCCGTACTGTGAATTCGGCATTCGGCCGTTTCCCCGCAAGGGAATGTCCCGAACTTCCGGAATGTCCGCCGCTTGATATGAAGGGACGTTCGCAATACACCAGCAAAGTCTCACAGTATCCTTCCGTAGTGCTTGCGTACAATGGAGTTCCCACAGGCCATCCGGATGAAATTCCTCTGGAGGTGTGCGTGAATCTGCTGTCCAACACTATGAACACTGGCCTTCTGGACAAACTGTCCATCGACGGAAACATTATGGGAGGAGCAGCATCTTCAATCAGTTTCACCCGTGAGGGTCGCATCCTGCTCACAGGTATTCCTTATTACGACCGCAGCAGCGGCACGTATGATTCGAACAAAAAGGTAGAGAAACTCCTCACGGAAGCAGTTTCAAAGGTGGCTTCAGGCAAACTCGAACCCTGGATGCTGGATGCAATCAAGCTCAGCCTGTGCCGCGATTTCGACCTTGAAATGGAAGACAACGAGGCGCGTGCCGCATTCATCCGCAATATCTTCATTTCATCTGAGGATGTATCCACGGCTCTGGACTATCCTTCCCGGGTGCAGGCTGTCTCGCTCGAGGATGTCCAGAGAGTGGCAAAGCAGTACTTCGGCAAGAATTTCATAGCCATTTACAACGAGATGGGAAAACCCTCCCAGGGTGAGAAAATAAGCAAGCCTAAATACGACCCTCTCCAGAGTCCTGCAGGCGCGACATCGATGTTTGCCGCGATGTTCAAGGCCGGTGCAAGCCCTTCTTCAGTAGAACAGTATGTGGATTTCTCCGCCGTGCAGCAGCGCAGCATAAACGATTATTCCAGACTGTATTACAGCCGCAGCGAGGAAAATGACGTGTTCAGCCTCGTGCTCAAATACGGTGCCGGCAGCAACGAATTCCCCCTGCTCGAATATGCCGCATCGCTGATGGATAATGCCGGCATAATGGCTTCATTCACTCCTCAGGAACTGAAGGAGGAGTTTGCAAAGATAGGCGTTACGCTTACTCTCAGCGCCGACGATGAATATATGTACGTCACTATGCGCGGCTATGAGCAGTCTCTCCAACAGGCCTGCAATCTCCTGACTCGCACCTTGCTGATGCCATCACTCGACGAAGCACAGCTCAACAACCTCATAGGCTCGCTCGCAAGCTCGCGTATGATGCGCCGTGACAACGTGAACATAATGGCCTCCGCGCTGGGGGAATATATGGCTTACGGAGAAAATTCATCGTATCTCAAGGAGGTGACGGACAGGCAGATAATAGATATGACAGTATCGGAACTTACCGGCACAATCAATAAGGCCGCCGGCTATGCCGCCGATATTTTCTATACGGGAGTAGCTCCATTTGACGACGTGTACGAAGTGCTCAGCCACAATCTTCCCCTTGTGAGCGGCGAAAAGCCCGCAGTGTCGCCTGTAGTACGTCCTGTGCAGGATGTTGCGCAGAATACTGTGTATTTCCTGCCCGTATCCAACGCCAAGCAGTGTCAGATAATATTCTTCTCTCCTTGCGGTACTTACGACAAGAAGGACAAGGTGTACATAGACGCTTTCAACAGATATTTCGGCGGCGGATTCAGCGGCATTGTGATGCGCGAAATCAGAGAATACAATTCTATGGCCTACACGGCCACAGGCAGCCTTTCAACTCGCGCCCTGCCGGGCTCTCCGCTGTTCTTCTCGGGATACATAGGCACCCAGAACGACAATGCAGTGGAGGCTGTGAAACTCTATATGAGGCTTCTTCGTGATATGCCTTCACATCCGGAGATGACAGAAAACATCAAGACATATCTTCACGAGAAGGCCTTCACCGACCATCCCACCTGCCGCGAGCTCACTCAGAAAGTCACCCTCTGGACCCTGTGTGGCTATGACGATGATCCTGCGAAAGAGGAGATTCCGCTCATCGATTCGCTCACATTTGATGACATACTGACGTTTTACAACGGACGTATCCGCAGCGGTAACGTTGCAATCGGCATAGTGGGCGATCCCAAGCAGATCGACCTTGATGCTCTCTCTGAATTCGGAAATATCGTCCGCCTCAAGGAAAGCGACCTCTTCAATCAGGAAGACAAACTGTTTTCAAGATAAAGTTTCAACGGGAAACGCCGTAGAGTTTCTCGTTGATTTCCTGACGGTCGGGATTGTAGATAACGGAAGGATTCACATCAAGCTGTTTGAGGAATGCACTCCAGTTCACTTGCTTGTCAAAGACGGATGATGTGTAATTCGTCTCGGCCTGCTCTAGAGTGACATAATTTGCAAAGGGTGATCCTCCGAACATCTCGTCAAGCAACTGTCCTGCTTTGTCAACGTCATTGTCATTTACGGCCTGTATGAAGTCGTTGCAGTTTTTCTCCTGATCGCGGCCGAAAAGGGGAATGAAGCATTGTTCGTTCATTCCGAATATGTTTATTGTGGGCGAACAGTAGATATACTCATAGTCATCTTCCGCATTGTCTGGAACAGCGGTGGCACGGATATATGCCATATCCTTCAGAGCCTGCATATATTTGTCAGAGAGGCTCTTGAAGTTGGCGTCGCCTATTTCGGATTCTGTGGCCGACAGCAGATGAGCGAACGGGAAGCCGTAGGAGATTGAGTGCTTGAGCAGATCAGAAAATATTGCGGCCATATTCATCATAAATTCCTCGAAAGTCACTCCGTCCAACAGACCGCTCAGGTCTTCGTTATACATAAGGGCCTGGATGAATTCACGTTCTGCGCGAAGTGCCTCCGTATCTTCTGCTCCTTCCAGATTGTTGCAGTAGATTGTATTGCAGACGGCATTATCTATGCCTTCTTTCAGCGTCTTGTAGTTTACATTGTACCAGGAGGCAATGTCTTTCACTGTTGAGAGAACCTGTGAAGCCTTTGTAAGATTGTAGAATCCGTGGGTTGTATAGGTATCCGGAGAATCAGCTTTGTTTACATAATAGTCCACCAGCTCGCGGGATGCAGCCTGCATCTTCTGCTCATCGTTTCCTGCTGCGGAGAGTTTTACGAGATATTCGGGGAAATAATAGCTGTACGTGATTTCCGCCGACAGAATTCCATAGTCGAAGACCTGGCTGTAGGCGGCAATGTTCTCAAGCGTGGACATCAGACAGCACTGGGTGAAGATTGTCTGCATCTTGACACCTGATTTCTGCACTGCCTTTACAACTGCGTCTGCCGTAAGATATGCACCGTTTGCGTAATTGTCATACATACAGGCTTTCGTAAGGGGTGCCTCCTCTGCAGGAGAGTAGCCGCCACCGTGTCCCAGAAGCAGCAGCACGTAATTGTGAGCCGGAAACTCTTTGGCTGTTCTATTTATGAATGCCGCAAGGCTGTCGACATTGTCCAGAGGGTATGAAGTGTCTGCATACACCTTTCCGCTTAAAAGATTGAAGGCATTTTCGTAAAGGCTTACTTCGTCATTTTCGTCCACGATGTCCCAATCGAGCGTTTTGCCTTTTATATCACCTGAGTGGAAATGATATGTCTTGTCGAAGTCCTCACGGGTCGGATCAGAGATGTTGACACTTGTCTTTACAAGGCCTGCGATATTCACATTGTCACCTATGCGGCCCAACGTGTAATTTTCCGCTACTGTAATAATATCGGCTGCAACTCCATAGTCGTTAGTGCCGCTCATACCCCAGAAAATGACGGTATAGTCTGCTTTGTCTTCTTCCTTTTTGGGATCCTCTCTTTCGTCTTTCTTGCAGGATACTATCGTCATAGTGGCAAGTGCCAGAAACAAAAATGCGATACGGGATGTCTTCATAATTATTCAGCGGTTTATTTTATCAATTCTGTATTTGAAAATCGGCGCAAAGGTAGTGAATCAAATGATATCCTGCAAAACCGTCGGCTGTGGAACTTGCCGTGGTGTGGAACCACTTGATTATCAGAGCTTTAAGCAATCGAACTCATCTTTTAAGAAAGGAGTTTGATGGTTTAATGTGTTGATAATCAAGCACTTCTGCACCACGAACTGGCTAATCGCGAAGGGCTTTCCTGCAAAACCGCCTGATTTGTGAAAGTTTTGCGGGCTATCTCGCGTAAGTTTTGTACTTTTGTAAAGTATTTACGAAGAGATTTGAATTTCAAATCGAGCGACTATAATCCCGTAATTATTAAAGTATCCTTATAAATGGACAAGAAAGACTATATATCCCCAAAAATCAAGACGACAGTCCTGCACCTTCGACACAATATTCTCATAGAAAGCGTTACAGGAGACAACGGCACCCAAAAAGTCACTGTCGGTGACAACAATTACGACGAATCGCTATGGGAAGACTGATAAAACACACCCTGACTGCGTTGGCAATGATACCTCTGGCAGTCTCCTGTTACAAGCAGGAGCCCTCGTCTGTGCAACAATGCACCCTTACCGCCCATATAGAGGAAGACGCCCTGACGCGTACGTCCATCAGCGGCAACGATGCCGACGGATACGATATCTTATGGAAAGAGGGCGACACCTTCTCGCTGAAACCCATCGCATCCTCCAGCGCTGCAAACAGCCGCACTTTCACCCTCATAGGCGGCGCGGGAACCACAACCGGCACGTTCAGTTCCGATGAAGACATTGACTGGGAAATATTCTACGGAGCTGAGGCACTCTACGGGCTGGATATCGACAACCCCGTCTGGCCTCAGTATCAGAGCTGCACTGCCGCAGGAGAGATTCCCGTTTTCCCTATGCGCGCGTATGCTCTGCAAAAAGAAACGGGAGTGGCACCGAAACTCGTTTTTACAAACCTCGGAGGCCTGCTCCGGCTCACCCTGAAGGGGCTTGGCACGCTCCGCGCCGTAATTATAGAGGCGGAGGAGCCTATGAGCGGAAAAGTCACGGCCGAGTCCCTGAGCCGCAATTACGCCGCCATCGACAAGACCGAAGGCAAAACAGACATCGTACTTACCGCGCCCGAAGGAATTGAACTATCTACGGAAGGCACGCCTATCTATATAGCTATGCCCAGAAATGCCGACGGATATTCTTCCGTGGTCATCTACGTGGTCGTGAACGCTCTGACCAGGACAAAAAAGCTCAAGAGCGGTGTCACGCTCGTAATAGAACAGAGCAAAATCACGCGTGCGACGATTGACCTGGAAGACAGCGGCGATGTGGAAATCGACAATTTCAATATGGAGGACTACGTATGGTAAAGAAGTTGGCATATTTCGTCGCACTTGCGGCTCTTATACTCCTGTCTGCCTGCGTCCGAACAGAAGAAAACAGCGATTTGGTGACGTTGACGGTAAGTTCCGGCGATGTCACAAAAACGGACGTGAACCTCTACAGCGGAACGGTCACCTTCTCGGCAAACGACCGGATCGGAGTGATAGACAAAAGTGGCGGGCGGATCTCCGCCTTCATAACCGCTCAGGGAGGGAATCCCGCCCAATTTAAGGGATATCTCGACAAGGGATGCACCGAAGCTGTCGTCTGGTATCCGTACAGCAGTTCCGCCTGTTATAAGAGCGATACGCTCCGCCAACTGTCGCTCCCTCATCTTCAGACAATGATCCAAGAAGGAGTGGATCCCGACGCCCACATCTGCTATGGCGAGCTCACCCGCGACGGAAACTCTCTGTCGGCATCCCTGAAAAACCTTTGCTCGATTGTGAAGTTCAACGTCGGATTCGATGTGGCCAAGGTGATTCTGCGCTCAAACGACAGCAGTGACGTTCTTGCCTGCGAGGGAGGTCTGTACATCAGCAATGACTCCAAAACTCTGGAAGTTGATGAGCTGTCCGACACTTACAGCAGCATAACCCTCACACATTCAGGCGCCGCAACAAACAGCACAATGGCCATCGCCGTACTTCCCTGCACAATGTCCAAAGGCTTCACACTGGAATTCTACACCCGTAGCATCGACGACGTTCCGGTATATGCCCGTACTACATCGAAAGAAACAGTCCTCGAGGCAGGTACTATCCTCAATCTGGGGCCTATGAGCATAAATACCGACATCTCGGTTTACGCCAACTACGGTATGACAGGCGACGGATGGTTCTACTACAAAAACGGTCAGCAGCAGATTGTTTACGCAGATCCCCTTGAAGAGTGCGCCTTCAGCCCCGACATTATGGAGTTCGACGGCATCGACTATTCTTCCTGCAATCTTCCTATGCCGGGACAGAAATGCTGCCTGAGAATTTTTGTGCAAGATTACTATTCCGCCGGGGGAGAACTTCTTTTGGGCGGAGCACCTCTTTCCACATCCCACAAAGGCGCGACCATAGGAGGGGAATACTTTACAGAATATGCCGTCGCGGATTTCGAGATTCCGCAGACCGCACCGGGAGAAATGCTTTACCTTCCCCTTTCTGTAGGCACCGAAATTCTGACCTACATTCCTGTCCCTTATTGCAACGTCAGCGCAGACCCTGCCACGGAGTTAATTTCAGGCAGACACTACGCCATAGCGCGGGACGGAAGATACGTCTGCAACACTGGGAAAGATTACGACTACAAGGTCTTGACCTCTGCTTTCGACCAATACTGCATATGGAAATTCTCTTCCAACGGTGAAGGATTTATCGTGAGCAACATAAAAAACGACCGCGTTTACTACCTTCAGCACCAGAACTACCGCACTATCGGCTACATCAGCAAGCAGAGCGGATATCTGGATCTGTACGGAACGTGGACGCTGGACGACTCTTCCCTCGAGCACGACGGGGCACTCTTGTATGATTCAGGTACAGAAGAACTTCTGACCGACCTGTACGATTCGTCGCAGATGCTGAAAGTTTACCTGATTGACAAAATTTTCTGATATTATGTTAAAAAAGATATTTACCCTTTTCATTTGCATTACGATATCTGTCTGCGCCTTTGCCTGGTACGACACGGCAAGATGGATGAATGAACTGCCCGACAGCACGTACATCTGCAGTATGACCCTTCCCGGCACCCACGACACCTTCACTTATAATCTCGGAATCACTGCGTCGTGGGGACAGACGCAGACGCTGGACGTCTGCGAGCAGTTCGAGAGTGGAGTGAGAGTGTTCGACCTCAGGCCCGTTTATACAAAATGGACCGATTACGACGAAGAAGGAAATGTTTACAACCACGAGATAAACGAAATATACCACGGCAAATTCTCTACCGACATAAACACCGACGAAGCCTTCAAATCTCTGGAAAATCTGGTCTCGACCTACAGCAGTGAATTCATAATTGCCATAATCAGCATAGAATGCGACAGCGACAGCAATACCTATCCGTCGACTCAAGCATTCATAAAGCAAAAGGAAGAGGGAATGAAGGGCAACGACCTGTATGTTCAGGAATACAGGGCCGACCTCACCTTGGGCGAGGTGCGCGGAAAAATTCTGATAATCAACAGAGACGACTTGCCCCACTCCGAAGGCGAGGAGTTGTACGGCTTTTTCACGAACGGCTTCACCGGCGCATATACCGAATCATACCTCACGCTTAACGGCAGAGCTTCTTCGGGCGGCACTCCCGTTATGAAGTACTATGTTCAAGACAAAGACCATTACGTAAGGGATTACGACTTTCTGACAGAAAAGTTCGCCTACTTCGAGAAAGTTGCCGACAATTACTATGCCGACCCCGACTATTACTGCCTGTGCATCAACAATACATCAGGCTGGTGCGGGGAGTCCGTAGTTACTATGGATTACAACGAGAACGCCGACGTGATGAACTATTACGTCTCGCATACCTACATACCGAACACGCCCAGATATCACGTCCCGGGCAAATGGCGCGGTTTGGGAATTGTGCTGATGGACTTTGCCGGCGAAAAAAGTTACGGCTCACACTTCGTTTACGGATACGACCTCGTGTGCACCCTTATCGATCTCAACTTTTAATAAACTTGAAGATATTGACAGATATGAAAAAACAGGCATTGATTCTTCTTTTTCTTACATCGATGATGTGTCTTGCAAATGCCGAAGAGGGACGTCTTCTCAGATTTCCTTCCTCGAACGGCACCGATGTGGTATTCTCCTATGCAGGAGACCTTTACAAGGCTCCTCTTGCAGGCGGAGAGGCAATACGTCTGACGTCACACGAGGGCTATGAGATGTTCTCTAAATTCTCTCCCGACGGCAAGACAATAGCGTTTACCGGTCAGTATGACGGCAATACTGAAGTCTATACAATTTCTCTTGAGGGCGGCAGTCCGCAGCGCCTTACATACACTTCAACCAATGCGCGCGACGACCTTGGAGACCGTATGGGCCCCAACAACATCGTGATGGGCTGGAATCCGGACGGCAAATCCATAATCTACCGCAATCGCATCAGCGACGGCTTTGACGGACGCCTATGGACCGTTCCGGCAGATGGCGGAATGTCTGTCAAGGTGAATCTTCCTGAGGGAGGATTCTGCTCGTATTCTCCTGACGGACAGAAACTTGCATACAACCGCACCTTCCGCGAATTCCGCACCTGGAAGTACTATCGGGGCGGACAGGCAGACGATATCTGGATTTATGACGGCGAAAGTGTGAAAAACATTACGAACAACCCCGCGCAGGACATTATGCCGATGTGGATAGGCAGCGAGATTTACTTTATCTCCGACCGCGACCATTGGATGAATATTTTCGTGTACGACACAAAGACCGGCGCTACCCAGAAGGTTACCGATTTCAAGGAATATGACGTGAAGTTCCCCAGCACAAACGGCTCACTGATAGTTTTCGAGAATGCGGGATATATATGGAAGTTGGACCCTGCAACAAAGGAATATTCAAAGGTCGAAATCAGCCTCTGTCCGGAAGGAAATGCCGCCCGCGCATTCAATAAGGACGTTTCAGGAAACATATCATCGGCAAGCATTTCTTCAAAAGGTGACCGTATTGCACTCACGGCAAGAGGTGAAGTGTTCACAGTGCCTGTGAAGACAGGAGTGAAACGAAACATCACATCCACTCCGGGTGCCAACGAACGCAGTGCGAATTACAGTCCCGACGGAAAATACATCTGCTATATCTCGGACGGCACCGGCGAGACAGAACTCTATCTGTACGACTGTGAAAATGAAAGCGCAGTGCAGCTTACGAAGGAAAATGATACTTACATCCGTGGAATACAGTGGTCGCCGGACTCAAAGAAGATACTTTATACCGACAGGAAGAACCGGATAGTTACGGTTGAGGTGCCCGATGGAGCGAAAAAAGTGGTTATGACCTGCCCCGAAGCGGAATTCCGCGGCGTGTCATTCTCTCCGGACAGCAAATGGATAGCCTATACAAGGCCTTCTGCCAACGAAATGGACGTCGTGTATGTCTATAACCTCGAGACTTCGCAAGAGATAGCAGTCACGGAAAAATGGTACAATTCTTCGTCACCTGTTTTCAGTGATGACGGCAAATATCTGGTTTACAGCTCGGCACGAGACCTGAATCCCACTTACAGTCACGTTGAGTGGAACTACGCCTACACAGGAATGTATAGCCTGTATATGACTCTTCTCACTTCCGACGGGAAATCTCCTTTCCTGCCTTCCGACGGAATCTCTCAGAGTAAAGACCCCGCTCCTGAAAAGCCGTCCAAGGGTGGTAAAGCTTCAAAGAAAGACAATGATGTTCCTGCAGTGAAAGTGGATGCCGATGGCATTCACGACAGAGTGGTGAAGCTTCCTGTCGGCAGCGGATATTTCTCTCCCGTTGCCGCCGATGAAAAAGGCGTGTGGTATGGCAGCCGCGGCGGCGCGTCCTATTTTGATTTCGCTACCGAAAAGAGCACGGAGATATGCAAGGGTGTCATCGATATCATCGGAGAAAAATGCCTTGTGTACAATCGTGAAGGCAGAATATCCGTTATCGACCGTCCTCGCGGCAAGGCTATGACAGACGGTGCCGAAAAGATTTCCGGTCTGATGGCACCGATTGACTATACTCAGGAATGGGCGCAGATTTTCGACGAGGCCTGGAGGGCATTCCGCGACGGATTTTATCTGGAAAATATGCACGGAATAGACTGGAATGCGATGAAGGAGAAATATTCTGTACTGCTTCCTTACGTCAAATGCCGCCTTGACCTCAATTATGTGATAGGCGAGATGATAGGCGAACTTACAGTCGGACACGCATACGTATCTCCCGGCGACTATCCCGGGCCCGAACGTATCGATATGGGCCTTCTGGGAGCAGAGATAGTTGCCGCCGACAACGGAACTTTCCGTATCAATCATATTCTCAAGGGCGCTCCGTACAGTGAATCGCTTCGTTCGCCTCTTTCAGAGCCAGGTATCGACGTCAATGAAGGTGATTATATTGTAGCGGTGGACGGCATACCCACTTCTGGTGTGAAGAATTTCTATTCGCTGATGGTGGGGAAGGCAGACAAACTCGTTGAAATTGCTGTCAATTCAAAGCCTTCGACCGGTGGTGCCCGCAAGGTGATAGTCAAGCCCATAGCCGACGAATATCCGCTCTATCATTATGAGTGGGTGCTTTCACGCATCGAATATGTCGAGAAGGCCTCCAACGGCCGCATAGGCTATATTTACATACCTGATATGGGCCCTGAGGGTCTGAACGAGTTTGTTCGCTACTATTATCCCCAGCTCGACAAAGAGGCACTTGTCATCGACGACCGTGCAAACGGCGGCGGAAATGTTTCTCCGATGATTCTCGAAAGGCTTCTGCGCGAACCTTACCGCATCACGATGCAGAGGGGCTCCACAATGACAGGACGCATTCCCGACGGCACTCACTATGGTCCGAAAGTATGTCTTGTGAACAAGTATTCTGCTTCTGACGGTGACCTTTTCCCCTGGAGTTTCAAGGCTACCGGTGCCGGTGAAGTCATAGGTATGCGCACCTGGGGCGGCATAGTAGGTATCAGCGGTTCGCTGCCGTATATGGACGGCACAGATATCCGAGTGCCTTTCTTTACGAATTATGACGCAAAGAGCGGAGAATGGATAGTCGAAAATCACGGAGTCGATCCCGACATCGTGGTGGACAATGACCCTGTTCTGGAGCAGAACGGAATAGATCAGCAGCTGGACAAGGCAATCGAGATTCTTCTTGAAAAACTGGAATCAGTAAAGCCTCTTCCCGGCGTTCCTGCTCCGAGAGATTTTTCTTACAAAGAGAATTGATAATGGTCCGGAAGTTTTTCCGGACTATTTGTTTTTGAAGTAATCTATCTCTTCTATCGAATTGCCGGAGCCGAGGATTGTTCCGTCCGGAGAGAGGAGGAAGAGGGTGGGGATGCCGAGTACTCCGTATTCTATACTGGGAGAATCGGTGCGACCTCCCGTATATATTACGGGCCAGGTGATGCCCAGTTCTTCCATTGCCTTACGGGTGTCCTCAATGGAATTCTCCCATACTGCGATTCCGATGATATTCACCTCTCCTGAGGCTTGGAGACCAAGAAGGTGATTCTTGATTTCTTTCCTGCAGGGACCGCACCAGGATGCCCAGAAATCCATCAGGACAGGTTTTCCCAAAGCGAGAATGTCTCCGATGCAAAGCTTTTCTCCGCTGACGGCATCCGGCCCGCTCACCTCCTTGTAAGGCATTCCGGGCTTTACTTCTTCTTTGTGCTTGAGGGATTCCATCTTGGTG
>R06__coassemble_432_pt1 | contig 15574 bp, 11 predicted proteins | sample R06__metabat2_low_PE_030 | metagenome-assembled genome bin R06 | reverse complement strand
GTTATGCGAAGGTTGTGAGATGAGCTGCCGCTGTAAATCTGCGTAAAAATCCAGTCGGCATCGCAGGCCACCTTGAAATCTGTCGTCGAGATTGTAGCAAACTCCGTCGCCCCTTCTGCGGCAAATTCATACGACTTCTGGGCATCGGGGATGCTGAAGACAACGGGCTTTGTACAGCACGTGAGCGCTGCCAGAGCGATAAATATCGAAAATATCTTTTTCATACTCTTTTCGGTTTAAAAGTCAAGGCCGTCAGCCCATCCGGGATTCTGCGTGAGATTGTGGTTGAGTACCCTCTGGGCGGCGGGAATGGGCCACAGATAGTCTCTCTGTTCGTTCCAGGTGTAATCCACATCCTTGTACGCAACTATGTATCCCACAGTTCCTTCCGAAAGATTTATATCGGAGCCTATCTTGAATTTGGCAGAAAGTGAAGAAGTAGGGCTTGAAGAATAAATCTCGAAATCGTCCGTGCCGTCGCCGTCAAAATCGATGACACCCTCTCCGGAGATATATGCTCCGTAATAGGGATTGTCGTGATTTACCATCAGCGCTCCTTCACTCCAGCGCATCATATCCCACTGGCGAAGGCCTTCCATCACAAGCTCTACCGTACGCTCGCGGCGGATTTCGAGAAGCACGCCGAAATTGGCGTCGGAGGCGTTCATATGAGGATAATATGATGCCAGAAGTTTGTCGGGGTCGGCATTTGCCGCCTCAATGGTTGTCCCGGGCATATTCACGCGTCCGCGGATAGCATTCACAGTGATATCGAGGTCGTTCTTCGAGAGAAGTCCGAGCTCGGCCTGGGCCTCGGCATAGGTAAGAAGGACTTCGGCGTATCTTATGATGGGAACGTCGAGAGTGCCTTTTCCTGAAGAGTTCTTTGCCGTCGCAGCCTCGTATTTTATAGGCTGATAGCCTGTAACTCCCTTAAGATAAGCTATTTTGCTTCCGTTGAATGTAGAAGATGCGCACTGAACAGTCTGCGCAAGGCGGGGATCCCTGTCCTTTGTCTCCTCTGCAAAATTCATCGTCTCATAATCCTCAACAGAAGTTATTCTCTTGCCGTTTTTCAGAAGATAATGGTTCATAAAACGCCTCGTGAGCCCGGTACCTCCGTTCACTATGGTATGACGCACGTCGTTTCCGAGAATGTCGCCATACACGCGTGCCAGGATATATTCATCCTCATTGGCATCTTCGGCAACGAACATATCGCGATAGATTGTAGAGCCGGTCGCAAGTTTGTACTGACCTCCGTCGATCACCTTCTTTGCAGCATCGGCCGCCTCCTGAAGGAAGAAATCCGCGCTGAGCGTCTTGCCGTCGACAATGACGTCCTGAAGATTGTGATATTTTCTGAAAGAGCCCTCGTAGAGCGCTGCACGGGCCTTCATTGCAAGAGCGGTCCACTTCGTAACCTGCGAAGCGCTCTTTGCCGTGGGAAGAGACTCGGCGGCCTTGTCGAAGTCCTCCATCACCTTGAGCATCACATAAGCCCTGTCGTCGCGTGCCTTCTGGAGAAGGTCTGTATCGCTCGAGCCTATTACCGTATCGTACCAGGGAACATCGCCATACTGCCTTACCTTGGCATAGTAGAAATATGCGCGGAAGAAATATGCAACTGCATTCCAGCGGTCGCGGACTGCAGTATCCTCGCACTGGACAGAATTCTCGAGCATATAGTTTATGTTCCTGAGCTGGGTCCAGCTCCAGGTTTCGGTAGCGGCGCTTCGCGAGCCTTTGATGCAGGCCTGGGGGTCGTTGTCCACTACGTCGTCGCAGTTCATATATGTTATGTCCTGGCCCGGGAGCATAGTGTAGAATGCATTGGACCAAAGCTCGAAATCCGTTGCCGTCTTGAAATAAGACTCGGGAGTGACAGTATCCTCGGGATAGAGGTTGAGAAGGTCGTCGCAAGAGGTGAATGCCACGGCTGCGGCCGTCATCATTATAATGGAAATTATCTTTTTCATTTCTGTATCCTCCTCATTATTAGAAGTTTATATCAAGACTCAAAGTAAACACCTTGGAGTAGAAGTATCCCACTCCTGTGTTGCTGGCATTTGTCGAAGAACTCAGAGCAAGCTCCGGATCCACTGTCTTGCAGTACTTTTTGAGCGGAGACCAGTACCAGAGATTTTCGCCGTTGAAGGCCACCCTGAGGCTCTTCATCCAGTTTATTTTCTTGAAAGGTACGGTGTAGCCCACGCTGAGGTTCTTGAGCCTTATGTAGGCTACGTTCTGCAGATAATAGTCGTTCACATTTCCAAGGGGGCCGTCGCTGCGGGCAATGTAACCTCTCTGACGGGGGAAGTATCCGTCTGTATTGGTCTCTGACCAGCAGTAGCTGTCAAAATCCTTGTAAACGAAAGAAGTCATAGGGTTGGCATAAGGTCCGAAGAAATCGGATGCATACTGTCCCGAATTGGACGATATGTTAGGATACCAGTCCTGATGGCCTATGCCCTGGAAGAATGCCGAAACATCGAATCCGCCCCAGCCAAGGTCGAAACGGAACGAATATGAATAGCGGGGAAGGCTGTTTCCGATGATGCTTCTGTCGCCGGAATCATCCACTGTGTTGCTTCCCTTGCTTATCACTCCGTCGTGGTTGGTATCGACGAATTTCATATCTCCAGCGAGAAGATTCGAGCCGGGATCGGTGCCTTTTGCCGTAAAAATCTTGGTATATATTGCATCGGAATTGTCCCAATTGATGGAATTCTGGTAGATTGCAGCCTCTGTATCGGAAGAGAAAAGTCCGCTTACGTGGTAGCCCCAAATCTCGCCGAGGGTCATTCCTTCGTAATAGTTGCCGAGCACTTTGTCGTCATTCTTGAACTTGGTTATCTTGGTGGTATAGTCTCCCAAAGTGGCTGTAATGCCATAATTGAGCGGCTTACCGGCAAGGTCCACTTTGTCCTGCCAGCGTACGTACACCTCGAAACCTTTGGTCCTCATCGCGGCGTAATTGGTCTTCGGGGTACTTGCGCCATAGACTGAAGGAAGCGTCATTGCTGATGTGAGCATATTGTCGGTATCCCTCATATAGATATCACCGTTGATGCTGAGACGTCCGTCAAAGAAGCCCATATCAAGACCGAGGTTGTAGGTGGTGACTGTCTCCCAGGTAAGGTCGGATGCAATAGGCGCACTCACACTTGCGTAGTAAGGAAGACTGGTACCGTCGAAGGTGTAGCTCGACATAATGTTGTCCGTCGATATCTGGTCGATATAGGCATAATAGCTCGAAACCTGCTGATTTCCAAGGCTTCCGGCCGAAATACGGAGTTTGAGATTGTTCATCACCCTCTTTGCGGGCCTGAAGAATTCCTCCTCGCTTATCCTCCATCCTGCCGATGCAGAAGGGAAGAAGCCCCAGCGGCTTCCGGGAGCGAATCTGGACGATCCGTCGGCGCGGCCGCTCACCTCGAAGAGGTACTTGCCTTTGTAGTCATAATTGGCTCTAGCAAAGAAACCAAGAGTCCTTAAAGTATTGATAGTCTGCTGGATAGTAACCTCGCCCGTAGCAACGGCAAAAGTTGCGAGATTGTCGTTCGAGAGGTCGTACTGCTTTCCCTGCATCGTCGAGTAATGGTAATCCATATACTGCGTACCTGCGACGAAAGTGAAGTGATGGTCCTTGCCGCTGCCGTAGCTGTCCTTGTACGTCAGGTAGGCATCTACGTTGTTCTGAATCAGATTGTAGTGATTTTCCTGATATACGTTTTCGACCTGCTTTGCCGATTTGTACTCCACAAATTCGTCAAGAACCGTGGAATAATTGTAGGTATTGTTGCGGTAACGGTTTATCGGGTCGCGCATCTTAAGGCCATACGAAGCCGTGAGTTTGAGCGACGGAAGGATTTCATAATCAAGCTGATTGTTGATTGTCACCGTACGCACAATCTTCTCGTTGAAGGTGTTTCCGGCAGTGAGCATACCCACCACTCCGGAGCCGAGCTGCGAACTTGAGAGCTGCGCGGGCTTTTCCACTATCGAGCCGTCGGGATTTATCGGCATAAACGAAGGCGAGAGATAGTTCTGGAGGTAGGCTATCGTCGTTTCGTAATTGGTGAGGCCGGGATATGCCATCCTCGAGCGGTCGAAGCTTATATTGTTGGAATACTTGAGCTTGGGAGTAATCTTGACGCCTATTTTGGAGCGGAAGGAATAATCGTTGTAGCCGCTCTCGCCGAGGGCGAAAATGCCCTGATTGTAAAGATATCGGCCGCTCACATAATAGTTGCAGTTGTCGTTGCCGCCGCTGACTGACAGGTTGTGCTCCTGCTGCAGGCGGTTTCTGTTATAGAGATAGCCGAACCAGTCGAAATTGGCGTAGTACTTATAGTTGCCGTTCGAATCTACGTCCACCCAGGGACGGGCCGCATTTTCAGTAAGGTCATTGGCCCTTTCAAGGAGCTTTATGAGTTCGTCGCCGGAATAATTGTAGAAATAGTCCGTATTGCCCTGATAGGTCTGGCGGAAATAATTCTCCATCGTGACGAAATCGTATCCGCAGGTGAGGAAATCGGTGGAAGTGGTATTCTGGGCCACACCCACGCGGCCGCTGTACTTTATGTTTGCCCTTTTCACTCCTTCCTCGGAAGAGCCGGTCTTCGTCGTGACGAGGATTACGCCGGCAGATGCCTTTGCTCCGTAGATTGATGCGGCGGAAGCATCCTTGAGGACAGACATCGACTCGATATCGTTGGGATTGACGGCCCTGAGGTCCATCTCGATACCGTCGACAAGGATGAGCGGAGATGCGGAATTGATTGATGCAGCGCCCCTTATGTCGATATTATACGTAGATTCCGGAGAACCTGTACCCATAGTGAGGTTGACGGAAGGATCGAGGCCCTGAAGGGCTGCGGCTGCATTCACCACGGGACGGTCGTTAAGTTCCTTGGCGCTGATTGTGGCTACCGCACCCGTCAGATTCTCTCTTTTCTGGGTACCGAAACCCACGACGACAACGCTCTCGAGGAGTTCGTTGTCAGTAGCCAGAACCACATCGATTTTGTCGCTCTTGCCCACCGTGACGTTCTTGTTTGCAAATCCGAGACTGATTATCTCCAGGACATCGCCGTCGCTCACGCCGGAAATTTCATAGTTTCCGTCGACATCGGTGCTGACACCTGTCGATGTGCCCTTGATAAGGACTCCTGCGCCGATTACGGGATAACCGTCCTCGTCAAGGACAGTTCCTTTCACCGTGCGCGAAGACTTTGAGGAAGACTTTGCCGGAGTGAGGACAATCTGGGAGCCTTTTGTCTCCACCTTGATTTTCAGTGGGGCGAAAATATCATCCAGAATTTTCGAAAGAGGCTGATTATCAGCATCTACCGACACTTTTGAAGTTTTGGGATTTATCGTCCCGGAGTCATAGAAAAACGTATAACTTGTCTGAGATTCGATCTCGGACATCACCTCTGAGAGGGGTACGTTTTCCATTTTGAGCGTGACTTTGGCATTCTGGGCCGGGGCCGGAAGGGCCGCCAGCACAAGCAGCAGTATCAGAGTCACTACATACCTGTGTTTCATATCAGTATATAATTATAGTATTATTTCCTTCGTGGCGGTATGAAATACCGTTTGTCTTTGCTATGATGGAGAGGATGACATCCACCGACTCGTCCGTTACCGTAAAGCTCAGGGAGCCGCTGTCGGAAAGTTTCTCCGACGGGATGATATCGAGGCCGTACCAGTCTGAGAGCCTCTTGCAGACAATACCTATCTTCTCGTCCTTGAAGGTGATTTTGTCTGAGGCCCAGACTGCAGCCTCTTCGACATCGGCAGGGATTATGCTTATTTCGCCGCTTTCCCTGTCATAGACTGCGCGGCTTCCTTTGGCAACGAGGACCTCCTCGGGGAGAGCATCTGACGAAAGACTCACCTTTCCGTCCGTAACATTGAGGATGACCTCTTCGTCTCTGGCATCCAGGTCGAACGAGGTGCCCACCACCCTTACGTCAAGGCCGTCCACGCTTATGTGGAAGGGCTTTTCTGTATCGTGGGCGATGTCATAGAAGGCTCTGCCGTATAGACTCGTCTTTCTGTCCTTGCGTCCGAAATCTGCTGCGCATACGACCTTTGATTCGGGATAGAGCGTCACGTGGGAGCCGTCGGACAGGATAAGGGAGCTCTTTGATGATGCTGTAGCGAATGCTGTTTCTCCTGAAACATTCTGCCTTTGGGGCATTATCAGGAACGTGGCAAGAGCCGCAACTGCAATTATTGCAACTGCGCTCGCTATGGAGAGTTTGAATTTCAGGCGGCGGATTTTTTCGCCGGCCTCTATTGTCTCCATTATCTCCTTCCAGGCTGCATTTTCGTCAAATGCATCCTCTCCTGCACGCAGTTTTATTTCGTTCCAGAGCTTTTCTATATCATCATACAGAGCGGCGTTGCTTTCCCTGGCAAGCCATCTTTCGAGAAGTGAATTCTCAAGTTTTGAATTTCCGCCCCTCAGGCGGCCGGCAATCAGATCTACCGGAATGTTGCTATTTGTGGTCATACATCAATGAGGCCTGCCTTCGCAATTTGTGGCCATACATTATATATGACACCAAAAATCGCCCTTACCCTTAAATTTTTTGCTGTCGTCCGGGCGTTATTTCCCAAGAATTTTGCGGATTGATTTGAGGGCTTTGGTTTTGTAGCCCTCGACGGATTTTACGGAGAGGCCAAGTTCTTCGGCGATAGCTTTGTCGCTCATATCGTCGCGGCGGCTCATAAGATAGACTTTCTGACATTTCTCGGACATAGACGACACCGCCTGCCATACAAGTTCCTGCATTTCAGATGTTTCCAAGTCCAGGTGCGGTTCTACTACGAATTTGTCCGCCTCCGATATATCGGCATTGCGAAAATCCTTGCGGTCCCTGACTCTGTTGAGACTGAGATTGTGAACACTCCTACGTGCATAGGCCTCAAAAGAGCCGGATATATCCAGAGTATCCCTTTTCATCCAGATATTGAGGAAAAAGTCCATCACTATCTCATCGGCATCGTCGGTGCTCCCTGTCAGGAGATAAGAATAGCGGTGCAAAGGGGCATAATAGAGTTCGAAGAGAGCCTTGAAATCTCCTCTCTCCCCTTCTCTTCGGAATTCTGTCCACAATATGTTGCCGATATCCTTCATTCGGCAAATATACAAGTTTATTCAGAAAGTTGGACACTGCACGACTCACTCGCGCAGTGTCCAACTTTTTATCTCCAGAGTCTTTCGAGGAAATTGTTGCAGAAATCTGTCCAGTTGTACCACTCGTGGCCACCGGGGGCCTTTACGATTTCGTGCGTGTAGCCTTTTTTATCGAGTTTGCGGCTCCATCCGGAGATGAAAGGATAGAAGAAATCTGTCTTGCCTATCATTATGAGATACAGGGCAGGAGGATTCAAAAACTGGGTCTGCTGCTTCTGTGGAAGCTTTTTGTAGAAGGAATTGTCGGGCCCCGCCTTGATAAACGAATGCACCATAGGAGAGAACATTCCCACATAGCCGAATTTGTCCGGATAGTTGGCCGAAAGATGTATCGATTGCATCGCGCCGATTGAAAGACCGGCAACAGCCCTATGTTCCTTGTCCGGAATTGTTCTGAAAAGGCTGTCCGTAGCAGCCACTACATCCTCTATGAAATACGTCTCAACTGTGCCATCCACCTCGTAAAACGACTCCAGAGCACTCTTCAGACGTGCTTTTCCGTAATCCTTGTCATCATTGTACTGATTCACATTTGGAAGCACCACAATCGTAGGAAGCATCTGAGAGGCAGCATAAAGACTGTCGATATTCTTCAGAAGTCCCCCTTTGTTTATCCAGACACATTCGTTGCCTCTGGCTCCGTGAAGAAGATACAGCACAGGATAGCGTTCGTCGCTGTTTTCGTAGCCGACAGGGAGATACACAAGAGCCCTGCGCTGAGTAAGGCCGGGCTCTGAAGAATCGTAGAATACCTCCCTCAATTCACCTTTGTGCTGATATCCGGGAAGTATTTGGGGATACGAATTATTTGCAGCGTATTTGGATACCGAACAAGACTGAAGGGCAGCAAGAAAAATGACACCCAAGACTATATGACGGAAGTTTTTCATTCTCCCAGAGCGTCCTTGTACATCTTTATGATGCCGGCAATGCTGTCTTCTATATCATAATTGCGGGCAGATTCGATATATGCCTTGCTCATCTCCGCCCTCTCCGAAGGATGTTCTATCCAATAATCTATCTTTGCGGCAAGAGCTTTTGCATCGCCCTCCGGGAAGGTACTGCGGCTGTCAAGGGCAAACTGCGCCGTCGCGGTACATTTGCCTTCCGCAATGACGGGCACGGCTCCGTAGCTGAGGGCCTCGATGCAGGAAAGGCCTTCCACCTCCACCCAGGCGCAATGGATGTACAGATATGCTTTTTTGCAAAGTTCCGCCAGGTCCTCCTTGCTATGGAAACCGAATTCCGGCTTGTATGCAAGCACACCGTCTTTCACAAGCTTTTCCGCCATCCGGCGATACTTCTTTTCTTTGGGGCCCTTCCCGGCAAAGACAAGCCTGATCTCCTTTGCGTGAGCTGAATATTTCATCGCATCAAGAAGAGTAGCCTGCGACTTTTCATTCGAAAGGCGCCCTATGCAGAGGATGTTGAAGGGCGACGTTTCGGCCTCGGAAACAGCTGCTGCAGGAAGTGTGATGCCGTTTGAAATTGCCCTCATCTCGGACTTGAAACCGTGAGCCCTGAGATATTCTGCCACTTTTTTCGTTGGGCAATGCACTATTTTGCATTTGTCATACACGAGTATTCTCCAGAAGAAAGTCACGATGTCGTTTATGACGACATCTTTTTTCATTCCGAGATTGGCGAGAATATTCTCCGTAAGCAGATGGTACGACCCCACACAAGGCTTTCCCATCTTGCGGGCAATGTTGCCTGCTATAGCCTCTATCGGAAAGCCCTCTTCGAGATGCACGATATCCGCCCAGGCTATCGCCTCCTGCATTTTCTTTCTATCTGCGGCGGCATACCTGAAGCCATTTGTGTATATAATCCTCTCAAAGAAAGGGAATTTGAAGTGCTTCAGAGGAAATTCCGGCTGAACACCGCCTTCTTCCGGATTCTCGCAGGACATTATCCTTGCCTCTATTCCGGCCTCTCTCAACTTGGAATGAAGAGTGGTAACGGCCGTACAAAGACCGTTACCTTTATAGTAGGCGTTGTTGCAAACGATAAGTACTTTCACCAGAAGTTTATTTTGCGTCCATTGCCTGGCAGGCTGTAATGGCGACCATCTTGTAGACGTCGTCCACTGAGCAGCCACGGCTGAGGTCGTTGACGGGACGCGCAATACCCTGAAGGATAGGGCCTATTGCATCTGCATTGCCAAGACGCTGAACGAGCTTGTAGCCTATGTTGCCCACCTCGAGGTTGGGGAACACGAGGACGTTTGCCTTGCCTGCGATTTCGCTGCCGGGAGCCTTCTTTGCACCTACAGAAGGAACAAGGGCTGCATCGGCCTGAAGTTCGCCGTCTATCTTGAGCTCGGGAGCAAGTTCTTTTGCAAGTTTTGTAGCCTCAACGACTTTGTCTACAACCTCGTGCTTCGCAGAGCCTTTGGTAGAGAATGAAAGCATAGCCACTTTGGGATCTGCGAAACCGGCAACACTCTTTGCTGTCTGAGCCGTGCAGACTGCTATCTGTGCAAGCTGGCTTGCATCGGGAGCAGGTGTAACGGCAACGTCGCCCACTACGAGAACTCCGTCCTCACCGTACTGGGGAGTATTGGTGATAAGGAGCATAGCGCCGCTGACGCAGGATATGCCGGGGGCACATTTGATAATCTGGAGTGCGGGGCGGAGAGTCTCTCCTGTAGTTGAGAGCGCGCCGCTTATCTGACCGTCTGCATCGCCGCTCTTGATGATGAGGCATCCGAAATAGAGGGGATCGAGCACGAGCTCGCGGGCTTTTTCTATTGTCATACCCTTCTTCTGGCGAAGCTGGAAGAGAAGCTGTGCATACTCTTCTGTCTTCTCGCTGGTCTCGGGATCTATGATTGTGGCCTTTGAGATGTTCTGAAGGCCGAGCTCTGCAGCATACGCAAGGACTTTCTCACGATTTCCGATAAGGATGATTTCGGCTATATCGTCGGCAATAGCCTTGTCTGCCGCTGTGATAGTGCGCTCCTCGAAAGACTCGGGAAGGACGATGCGCTGCTTGTTTGATTTCGCACGCGCGATGATGTTGTCAATAAGTGCCATTATAAATTTATTTTCGGGACTGCAAAGGTAGTCAATTTATCACAAAAACCATCGAAGAAAAAATCATTGAAGACGCCGTGGTGTGGAAGTATCTGATTAATAGCACATTAAGCAATCAAACTCTTTTTCTAAAAAGTGAGTCCGATAGCTTATATTCTTAATAATGAATCTGTTACACTCCACGGCTGAGAGCAATATTCTACGCTGCCCGCTGGAAGTAAACGTCTCAGCCGTGATTTTTTGTGCCGCAACCCACATAAAATTGCTACCTTTGTAAGGTTATGAGCTACCCGGAGAAATTTATAAGTATATTCGCCAGGAACTGCTGCGTGAAGAGAATAGGAAAGAAGGAGGCGGAGCAGTTTCTGGAGGCCCATCACAAGTACGGATATGCCCTCTGCAAGTATCGCTACGGCATTTTCGTGGAGCGATACAGCGGCAGGGAGATGGCTCCGGATGCAGAACATCCTTATCCGATAGGGACTCTTGTTGCCGTTGCGACTTTTTCGAACGCACGCCATTGGAACAAGGAAAACAGGGATTTCAGGAGCTGCCAGTGGATAAGGTACGCTTCCCTTCCCGAAGTGAGGGTGATAGGAGGAATGGGCAAGGTGCTCGACCATTTCATCGAAGAAGTGCATCCGGACGATGTTATGACCTATGCCCCGCTCGAAAATTATACCGGCGAGGTGTATGTGAAACTTGGATTCGTGGAGGAGGGGATAAAGGATTTCGGCGAAAACAAAAGTATGAAATTCAGGCTATTATGCAGAAAAGACCTATAAAATTATAACACTGATGCTATGAAAAGAATATTGACTCTTGCACTTGCAATCCTTGTGATTGCCCTGATTCCATCTCAGGGTAAAAATCCCAAAACGTATTTTGTCGCAAGCGAATGTGGAATTACGCTCGACAGCGACGTCTATGAAGGCGGCGGTACCGATATGACGGCAAAAATCCAGGCAATTCTGGACAAGGCCCCTGAGCTCGGCCACCTGTATTTTGTGATGGACGGAGCGGCTCTCATAAGCAATTCGCTCAGAGTACATTCCAACACCACTATAGAGTGTCCCGACAAATCCTGCGGCTTTTTTCTGGCGGACGGCTCGGACTGCAGCCTCATTACGAATGCCAACGGCGATGCCCTGGAGATAAAGGACAGGAACATAACCCTCATTGGAGGTACCTACAACCACAATTCTCCCGGTCAGGCTCACAACAGGCCTGAAGATAATCCCCTTCCGAATCCCCTCATTGTGCTCAATTGCCCCACGAGCAAGGTCTATGAGACCTGCGTGTATGCCACCGAATTCTACGGAGTGGAGAATTTCGTGATGAAGGACCTCACCATCGCCAATCAGCGTACCTATGCGGTGAATATGTCCAACTGGAAGTATGTGAGGATGGAAAATATCCACATCGACCGCCGTATAAGGCCCGATGCCCAGAATCAGGACGGAATACATTTCCTCGGCCCCGGCCGTTTCCTTACGATGAAGAATATCTACGGCAATTCGGGCGATGATTTCATTGCCGTAACACCCGACGAAGTGGACAAGAAATCGTCCATCAGCGATGTGCTCATTGACGGCGTGCAACTTGAGGAGGCGGACCAGGCAATAAGGCTTCTGTGCTGCGATGAAGGCACACTCGACAGAGTCGTAATCAAAAATGTGACAGGAACTTACAGAAGTTATGGCTTCATTATCAATCCTTGGTTCGACAGCAAGGGCGGGCATTATGGCAACATCATTTTCGATACCATAGACCTTCGCCCGATGAAGAACAATTACGACTATATGGAGCCCTGCCTTTTCAAAATCGGCGGAAGCATTGATTGCCTGACGCTCAGGAACATTTATCACCACAATCCCGAGTACGACCATCTTCTTTTTGAAGTGGGACGCCGTTATGGTGGAGACAATCTCGGAGGAGAACTCCAGCCCACCGATATCGGCTGCCTCGTTCTGGACGGAGTCTTCATTAACGAAAAAGAAGTTTCAAGGGATGTTTACCTGGATGTGACCGAGGCCCATATAGGTACCCTTTTCCTCGACGATATAATCGTGAACCGCCCTGCGGGAAAGGCCGGCCAAGGCAGCTTCATTAAAACAAAAGAAGGCGCCACAATAGACAAAATCGTGACGGGTACTGTGTCGGTTGATTGCCCGCTCCTGTGAAGCCGTGGTGCGGAACCACCTGATTATCTGTTACTTAAGCAATAAAACCCATCTTTTAAAAAGAGAGTTTCTATGATTAAATCATTGAATAGCAAATACTTCCACACCACGATTGCAATAGCAGTCCTGACGGCGTTTGCCTCTTGCGGCCCCAAGGAGGGCAAACTCACGGAGTACAAGGGTGAAGAGGGCATTTTCGAGTGGCAATTCCCAAATCTTGACCAGGAAAAAGCCTGGCATCATTTCAATTTCGACAAGGAAACCTGGTGGGGCACATTCCCAAAAGATATGGTTGTCCCCGGTCGTGATGCAGATGAAGAAAAGAATCTCAGGAACGACGGTCTTCCCGAAGGAGAGGGCACAAGGTACAATCCTGTTCCGGATGAAGTGTTCGCAGAGCATCCCTGGGCGATAGGCCCCGTAACGAAATATGAGTACAATCCCGTCCTGAGGCCCACTCCGGGACAGTGGGACAAAGGCCGTTTCGGAGGCGGAGTGCACAACGGAAGCATCATAGTCGAAGACGATGTATTCTACTACATTTACAGAGGTGAGATGCCCCGTGAGACAGAGCCCGGCGATGTCATAGATTATATCTGCGACATAGGAATAGCGAAGAGCAAGGACGGAATCCATTTCGAGAAGGATTATGAAAACACTCCCTTCTTCCGCAAGGGCGAGTGTGCCAAATACAGCTACGAGGATGTCAATCTCATTAAGAAAGACGGCACTTATTATCTCTTCTGCAATCAGTGGCTGTGGGAGAATATGGACGATTATACTCAGAACGGAACCTTCCTTGCCATTTCAAAAGACCTCGTCCATTGGGAGCCGAAGGGGATAGTGTTCCCTGGCGCAACGAGGACCCACAGGAATGGAGTCGTTCTACAAAATCCTCATAATGAGCCCGTTATGGTTGACGGCAAATATATTATGTACCTCAATTACGGTCTTATAGCCTATTCCGAAGATCTCATTCATTGGGAGTCCAAAGATACAGAAGGCTCCTGGCCCGGAGACGAAGGCTGCTTTGCCCTCTGCAACCACGATCCTTCACGTCCCGACGATATTATCCTCTTTACGGGCGGCAACCATTCGGGCCATTTCTATGCTGTGGGAGAAGTGCTTCTCTCAAAAAAGGCTCCAGAACAGCCTCTGGACTATCTTCCCGCGCCAGTCCTTCAGGCCAATCCACATTATCCGTATGAAAACGGCTTCACGCCGGAGGCTCCGTTCACGCCCATTTCAGGCTACAGCGACTGTATTTTCTTCAACGGCCTCACTCAGCACGACGGCAAATGGTGGTTCTACTATGGCGGAAGCGAATATTATACTTGTCTTGCAACTTGTCCTGTAAATTAATTGTTTCAGGTAGTTACACTCCACGGGCCAAATGAAGGAACTTCCTTATTTGCCTGTCACCAGCCCCGGCAGAAGGGAGCAAGCGGAACAATCTGTTCAAGTTCTTCCAATCCATCGTTTCAAAATTGCAGGTTCTCAAATCAACTCCCTTGCCTTTGACTAGACTTGCCATTCGCACATATATGGAATAATCATCATAGTCATCAGGTATGTCATACTCCGAGCCTGAAACAATTTCGAATGATTTGAAGGCCATTTCGACTGTCCCACCAAAAGCAGATGCAATTGACTCATAACTCACACAATTATAACTGCTTATAATATAGTCAATCATCCGTTTCACTTCATCCGGAGAAAGTGTTTTTGTCAAATTCTCCAGCCGCGTATAATCGAGCGGAAGATTATTGGACCTATAGTATTTCAAAAGTTTCAGGGCATTGCGCATCCGGAAAGATTCCAAGGACAAAGGGATTTTTTCAGAATAGGGATTCGTGGAATCCGCATATGCAAGAAAATTCCACCGGTATTGCAAAAAATTATCACAGAGGTGCCCTACAACAGGATTGTTTGCGATATAGCAGAAATTATCCTTCAGTTTCTTGCCGACCATTTTGGGAGAGTAACCGAAGGGGCGCAGAAACAAAGGTCCTCTGCGACAATGCTGCTGATTATAAAACTTGACAAATAAGACTTCTAGATCATGATGAAAAGCCACGAATTTCTCATAAGAATCGCATCTCTCATTTGAGTGAATATGATTCGGCATAATGCATAGCATATTGCAGACTATGCCGTATTTTCTTGCAAGGCAGCAATACAATGTGAAGAAACACAGGATATCCCAAATGGAATAAAAGATTATATTGCCGTCAATGGCCTTTATAAACACGTGATGATTTGCCCCCGGAACAAAATAACGATACTTCTTCATACCTCAGATATTGGATTTGCACAAAAATATCCGGCAACTCCTTATAATCCAATAGTTCAGAAAAAGTATTTACTTTAACGACGAAATTTTACAATTTCAAGCGTGGAGCGTAAATAGCTGAATATCAGTATTTTAAAGTATGAAACTCTATCTTTCAAAGAAGAGTTCCATAGTCTAATTAGCTGATATTCAAACATTTCCACTCCACGAGCGAAAAATCACTCCCCTACGAGCACCGACACTCCACGGCGAAAAATCACTCCCCTACGAGGACGCGGTAGATGTTGCAGCCGATGAAGTTGCCGGCAACGATGCAGACGTAGAGAAGGAGTATGCTCCAGAGGTGCTCGCCCCAGAAAGAGAGGGAGCAGCACAGGTAGTAGAAGACATCCGCGATGCAGTGCGGGAAGCCGCAGACTATGAAGGTAGGGACGCAGAAAAGAAGGGGCAGCCACTTGTCCTTTCTGGCAAAGAACACCGCCGTGGTCATCAGAAAGCCGCACCCTATCGCCAAAAGTCCGGCCTTGACGGGCCCGACAGCAAGACGTGCGCTCAGAATCTTCTCCGCTGCCTCCTGAAGGGGCATAGGAGAAACCCTCGTGAGAAGAGCCACGCACAGGCATCCCAGGATATTCCCAAGCAGTATCATAAACAGTTGTCCCACTTCACCTTTGACAAAAAATCCCGCCGTACCCGTAAAGAGTTTGGCCTTGTAACTTACCACGCCTATAAGGCCGCAGGCAAAAAGGACTGCACCTGCAACACCGCCGAGTGCAAGATACGAAAAGCCGGCAACTCCGATGCACAATCCGGCAAAAATGGATGATCTCAATACTTTTATCATAAT
>R06__coassemble_431_pt1 | contig 15578 bp, 18 predicted proteins | sample R06__metabat2_low_PE_030 | metagenome-assembled genome bin R06 | reverse complement strand
GCTTGCAGGCTCCTTGAAAATGACGACAGCTGCCAGCATTCCGAAGACATATGCAAGGCTCGTGAGAGGATAGGACTCTCCGAAAGGGAAATTCTTGAGAATGTACATCCACAGTATCGTTGCCGCGGCAATAAACACTCCCGTAAATGCAAACCAATAGTCTATGATGTAGGCTTTGATGCATTCCCAGGTCCACGTGAATTTGTCGGGAACACGCATCATCGCAAGTTTGAGCGACACCTGCCCTCCCGCAAGCAGAAAACTCTGCAGCACCGACAATATGAGAAGCCTCAGGTTCATTTCTTCTATTTGTGAAGCAGTATGAATGACCAATCCTTGTTCCGGAAAGAATTGACTACCAGAACTTTATGTATGCAAGATGGATTTTGGCTGCAGTAGATATATTCCTTGGGGGCATACCCCTGTGAAAGTATCTTAGCACCCAGCATCAATCCAAAGGCGGATGCAGAGAAAGACTCGCCGAAAATGTGCTTGTAGTGGCATTGCAGCGTATCTTTTGAGAGAATTTCATCATATGCTCCGTCATATCTTTCGTCGCCACTGCGGCCCGTCACGATGCAGTCCACCGTTAAATCGTTTTTGGCAAGAAGCTTCATAAGACGGTCTTTTGCATCATCTGCAGAAGATGAATAGACTATGTCCATATCCTTGATTTCGCAAAGCGACGAAGGCTTTCTCTCGGACGACAGCACAAAAGCCGCAGAGCACTCGCCGTAAGGAGCCTTCCAGTAATCGACCTTCTTGAAAAGGCCGTAATACGTGGGAGTCATCTCGTCGTGCGAGCCCACAAGCGCATTGCCGATCTGCCCAAGCTCAATCTGCATAAGGGCATCCATCAGAGCTCCCTCGAAAGACATTCCAAGATGGGCATAAGTGCTGTTGTAGGAATTGCATTTGAGGAAAGTCGCCACCTGCGAGGCCACTGTATTGTGAGTCGAATTGATGAAGAAAGTAGGCTGCAGGCAGGTCTCGGCATTGTCTATCATCGCAGTCAGGAATTTTTCCGTATTGTCGATGCAGCCAAGGCCCGTTCCGAAGATTATCGCTTCGGGACTCTCGAGAGAAGCCTCCTTGAGTGCTGTGAGCGAAGTTGCGAGGGCACGCTTGAGAAGGGCACCCATCCTTCGCGCCGCAATAGGCGGGATGAATTTGGAATAATCCGCCTCTATGGCCCTGCAATAATCTCCCGCACAAGGTACGGGGGAATCAAAGAAACTCTGCTCCAGAGGGCTCTGTGTAGATATCTGGGCGAATGTATCTATATATGCTGCCATACCCTACAATGCTGAAAAAATTATTGACGTATCGTTGCCGCCGAAGCCGAACGAATTGGAGATTACGTTCCTCACCGGCCTTGATGGCGTGGAATCTGTCACGGGATCGAACGAAAGCCCCTCAATTCTCGTCTTGAAATGAAGGTTGACAGGAAGGAAATTGTTTCTTATGGCAAGTATCGAAATCACCGCCTCGATGCCTCCGGACGCGCTTGTAGTGTGTCCTGTGTAGGATTTTGTCGATGATACGGGAGGCACTTTGCCCGTGCCGAAAAGCCTGTCTATCGCCGTTCCCTCGCTCTGGTCATTATTGGGAGTACCTGTGCCGTGGGCATTGATATAGTCTATGTCCCCGGTAGACAATCCGCTCATCTTCAATGCCTTCTGCATTGCAAGATAAGCTCCCCTGCCATCGGGCGACGATGCCGTCTGATGGAAGGCGTCGCAGGCGTTTCCGTAACCTTTGAGTTCGCAGAGAGGTTCCACTCCCCTTCTCAAGGCAGACTCTTCCGATTCGAGGATTATATAGCCCGCACCTTCGCCAAGATTGAGGCCTGCACGCGAAGCATCATACGGCCGGCAGGGCTCCTTGTCGAGGATGAAAAGGGAATTGAATCCGTTCAGGTGGAACTTTGATATGCACTCGCTTCCGCCCGCCGCCACTATATCGTATCTTCCTGTCTTTATGAGGTTTGCTGCGAATATTATCGCATTTGCCGCAGACGAGCAGGCCGTAGATATGGTGGTTGCGAAATCGAAAACGGGCATACATTCGGCCGCAAATTCCGTCGTGGTGCCGCAGTCCTGAGTCTTTATGAAGCAGGTGTTGGAATCTGTCTCCAGAAACTCCTTGTAATAGGCTTCGCTCTTGTCCATTCCGCCCACTGTAGTCCCCGAAACAAGGGCTATGTGGCGATTTTGGGGATTTTCTAGCCCGGCCTGCTGAAGGGCTTCCTTCAGTGCCAGAGCCCCCATCAGGGCTGTTCTCGTGTGACGCACATCGGGGTCTATACCTATCGCACGGGCCATTTCGTCATTCGACATAGGCACCTCTGCCACAGGTATTTCCGTATGGACAGAGCCGAGATAGCGCATCTTCCCCACCCCGCTCCTTTGTGAGCGCAGGGCGTCAAGTTGCGCATCCACACCCCATCCGAGCGCGGAGACGGCTCCCATTCCCGTTACAACTATTCTCACTTCGTTCTGTTCTGTTCTACGTATGCTGCCATTGAAGACACCGTCCTCAGGATATCACGGCTCTTTGCAGGATCTGTAAGCTTGATACCGTAATATTTCTCCATAATGACGATGAGCTCGAGAGCGTCGATGGAATCGAGTCCTATGCCTTCGTCGCCGAAAAGGGGAAGAGACGAATCTATGTCGTCAGGGGTCATACCTTCAAGATTGAGAGCCTCGATGATCTGCTCTTTGAGTTGTTTTTCAAGTTCTTCCATAATTATTTGATTTTAAATTCATTTGCTTTTACACCTTCCTCCACGAGGAACATATGTGCGCAGGCGCGTCCGTCGAACGAATCGACATACCCGCACAGCACCCTTTTTATCTGCTTGTCACGGAACGCCCAGGCCACTTTTTCGGCCAGATATTCCTCATCGTAACATTCTGATACAAAGAATGATGTCTCGCCGAGGATTTTGTTTCTGATGGCTATCTCGCCGCAGACTATATTCGAGAGAGTATATACGAAAAGCGAGGGTGAAGGATAGAAATTATCCTCTGAGAGGCCTTTCTGGAACGCAACGTCGTTGTCCATACACGAGACGCTGTTGAAGAGGACTATCGACATATCCTCCTTTGGCTCTTCCGGGGTATATCCCGCACTTCTGAGGACCTTTTCTGCCGCAACGACGCCGAGCCTCGAGAGAGAGTCCATCTTGAAGAATTTGGGATAGTCCATCTTGAGGGAGCGGAAAATCTCCACCACCTGCTCCGATGTACACTCTATATTGCAATATGACAAAACTTTTCCCATCATCAAACCCTCCTGTACATTGCTGCGGCGTTGATGCCGCCGAATCCCGACATTATCTTGAGAAAACGCTCTCCCGTCACTTTCCTGAGTTCCGTTGAAATATTCAGGGGATATGACACTCCGTTCTCACTGTATGTTGGCACGGGGAGCACCACTCCCTCTTCCAGAGCAAGGGCGGAAAGCACAGTTTCCATAACACCTGCCGCACCCAAAGTATGGCCGAAAAGGCTCTTGTAGCTCACTACAGGCTTGTCTGTAAGGCCTGTGCCATAGAGAGCCACGCTCTCCATATTGTCGTTATATATCGTTGCTGTGCCGTGTACATTGACAAAGGCTATATCCTCTGCCATCACGCTTTTTATCGCCGATATCTGCCCTACTGCCGTCCTGGACGGGGCTGAAATATGATTCGCATCGTTTCTGATGCATCCCGATTCCATCGCCACCGACGACTTGCCTTTATTGACAGAGAACACTATCGTCGCCACTGCCTCGCTCAGGTTGAGCCCCTTTCTGTCTTTGTCGAACGGACGGCATCTCTCCGGCGAAAGGGCCTTGAGGCACTGGAAGCCCGAAACGATGAATTTCGAAAGGAAATCGGCCCCTATCACAACTGCATCGTCGTATTTTCCCGATTCGAGGGCGCGCATAGCATATATCTGGGCACAAACACCTGATGTACAGGCATTTGTAACACAAACCGGAGTATTTTTATTGCCGAAATGTTTCGTTACGGCGGCGGCGCTGTGCCATATCGCAAGCCTCTCGTCTTCCTTTCCGGAAGGATCGCTTTCGAGAAGATCGATATTCCCCTTTGTAGAAGAAATAATGAAAATCGTCCTCTCCGAAGAAGCATCTATGCCGGAGCGTTCTATCGCATCCTGCGCCGAGAGCATCATAGCCTTCTCGAGGAATGTAAGGCCCTTTGAATCAAGGATTATATTTTCTCTCGGTATGATTGAGGACACGAAAGGCTGGGGAACGCCGAAATCGCCATCCCTCAGGGCAAGGAAAGTCTTGCCGGCGCGGGCCTTCGAATAGACCTCGCTGCTGCCGAAACCTCCTTCGGTGAATATATTATGACCTGTAATGTATATCATTTCATCATTTTCACGCCATATTCTTCCCTCCATTCATCGTAGAACTTCGGGGGATAGAGCGCCATTTCGTATTTCATATCAAGGAACACCTGGGTAGTGGTGCCTGTTGCCGCTATGGAGCCGTCAGATGCCTTGTACACCTTGTATTTGAACATAATCTTCGCTCCCTCGCAAGGAACATACTCGGCCTCGGCAACAAGTTCGTCGCCGAATACAAGGGGGCTCTGAAACTTGAAATCCATCTTTACAAGAGGGGCATAATAGCCTTTTGAAAACATATCCAGATAGCCCAGGTGGTACTTTTTGCCAAAAGCTATCCTTGCGTCCTCAAAATATTTCACATAGTTTCCGTGCCACACTATGTTCATCGAATCGACCTCGTCAAAACGCACTCCCACGCGGGCCGATGCCGTAAGTTTTTCCATTTCCCTTTACTCCTTGTCCGTAAGCGATATCTTCATTTCGCAGCTTGCGCAAATCTTCTCTCCATTCTTTACTTCCGCCCTTACCAGCGTGATTCCGAATATTTCATTCAGAACGTCCACCGTTGTCTCGAGAGAGCTTCCCACTGCCGGCATTTCATATACGCAAAAGTCTTTGACAGAGCCTATTATGCCAATCTTCACCGTTTGCGAATTCTGAAGATTCACATAACCTATCCTCGCGGCGCAGCTCTGGGCTATGTTTTCCATAAGACCTGCCTCGCTGAGAACTCCATCCCTTACGAGTATTCCGTCCTCCTTCACGGCAAAGGAAGTGACCGATTTCATCGGTTCAAAATCCTCGAGCCTGTCTACAAGAAGGAAGGGCGGGCGCTGGGGGATAAGCTTAAGTATGTCTATATCGCCTGTATACATATAATTCTAATATCTCAAATATTCCCAAAGGGGGCCTCTTCTGTGCTTTGCCCTGAATTTTTCCATAAGCGGCGAAGGCTCGTCGTCCGGGAACACCCATTTCTGACCGGATGCCTTTGCATTTGCCTTGATATTATCGAGATTTATGTCTTTTGAAACATAATATTTGGGCTCCACGAGCTCTGCCGCGTCCTTAACAACTCCTTCGGCAAGGGCAACGTCGAAAAGTTTTGTACCCGGATATATCCTCATCCCTATATAAGGGAAGAAGACTGTGAAGCCAAGTTCCTTGCTCCTCTCAAATGTCTGTGCCAGAGTTTCTTCCGTCTCTCCATAGCCTCCAAGAATCATAAAATGGGCGTAGAAGATGCCAAGGTCCGAAGCCCATTTGCTTGTCTGCTTTATCTCTTCCCAGGTGATGTTCTTGTTGTATGTCTCGAGGGTTTTGTCGGCAAGGGTATCCGTGCCCCATTCTATATGGGTGAGGCCGGCCTTCTGATAGAGCGCAAGATCCTCCTTTGTGAGGTTTCGAGGGCTGAAATATGCCCCCCACTTCACTTTGGGGCAGTTTTCTATCATTTTTGCACAAAGTTCCTCATTATACTCCCTGTGCATATTGAAGACAGAATCGGTGAAGAAAAGATAATCCACGCCGAACTCTTCATACATATTTTTTATATTGGCAACGACCTTGTCGGCATCGAGAGTTCTGGCCCTCTTTCCGTCGATTATCGGATAGGAGCAGTAGATGCAGCCGAAGGGACAGCCTCTCTTTGTCTGGACATTGAGCATTCCGCCTTCGTTGAAATAGAAAGGAACGGAAGATGCATTCATCCTGAGGCTCGGCGAGGCCACGTATTTTGTTTTGGGATTGACTTTTATAATACCATTATCATCCTGATATACAAGACCTTCCACATTACGGGGATCCTTTCCCTCGAATATGCACTGAAGAAGCTCCCTGAGGGCATCTTCGCCCTCTCCCTTGATGCCGTAATCAACCCCCAGACGCTCGTAAAGAAGCTCCGGGAAGATTGAGAATCCGGGGCCGCCGACCATTATCTTGACATCAGTTACAGAACGGACAGTCCTTACTATCTGCTCATAATGCCTTACGAAACAATTGTCCGAGAGGATGTTATTGTCGTCGATGTTTCTCAGGGAAATGGCCACTGCGTCGTAATTTCCTTTTTCGAGCCAAGACGCCAATTCCCCGTAGCCTCCGTCGATATTGAAGTCGAAAAGATCGACCAGGCACTCCGGCAGATGCTCCGACAGGTATGTCATCAGATACGACACACCTATGGGATATACCGGATACGGGTCCCTGAAATTGTTCGCTGATATGAAGCCCAGTCTTTTAGTCATCAAAATCCCAGAATTCGTAAAAATTAAACCATTGCAAAGGATACTTTCTTACAATATCCTCCAGCTCCTTTGCATAAACTCCCGCAAGTTCGGAGGCAATCTGCCTTGAGGTCTTTCCTTCGCGCGAAGTCTCTATAGGCCTTACAAAAACCTTGTAGGTATCTCCGTCCTTCACGTTGAAAAGGGCCACCATCGTCTTGCCGAGCTGCGCCGAAAGCATAAACGCGCCCACAGGAAACCTTGCCGGAGCACCGAGAAACTCCTTCTCGAAGTACTTTGTCGAGCCGAAAAGCCTGTCGCAGGGCATCGACACTATCTCACCCTCGTCCAGAGCCGCCTTGATTGTAAAGAGATGGGACATATCCGTACTTACGGGTATCATCTTGATGCCGCCTTCCGACAGACTCTGTGCCCTTTTTGCCTGAAGCGAGGCCGCTTCACCGCCAAAGACGACAGCATTTATAGGCTTGTCCTTGAGGCCGAGCATATAGCCCGCCATCTCCATACTGCCAACGTGCGAACCCGCTATTATGAAGCCCTCGCCTTTCTGCATATTCGAGAGAACTTCATCGTTTCCTTCCACACTTATCGAGAAGATTTCCCTGCCTTTTGAAAAGAACCTGAACCTGTCGAACATCATCTGTCCGAAAAGACGATGAGTCGCATAAGCTTTCCAAAAAGACTTGCTCCGTGAAAGGCCTATGCGCTTTTCAAAATAGTTTCTCGTGGCACGGAATCCCTTTCCGTTGAAGGGAAGATAGAACGGCAGGGCCACATCCAGCAGGGCGTAACAAGCCCATCCCGGAATTTTCCCCAGAAGGCCTATGAGGAAACTGAGCCCCCAGTTACCGCCTCCTGTGCGTCCCGTCCACTTTTTATCAGAGGGCGTTGACCCTGCTTTCGATGTAGTCATAGAACTGTGACAGCGTCTTCACCTGAGCCATATCCTCGGCCTTGATCTTGAAGCCGAAGAGATTTTCAACTATCACTACTATATCTACAAAATCAAGACTGTCGATACCTACATCTTCCTTGAGAAGAGCATCATCTCTGAGTTTTTCGGGCTCCACTTCAAGTTCTTCAACGATGAACTTGTTTACCTGATCCTTAATTTCCTGCTTTGTCATATCAATTCAAGTTTTAAATTATATTCTTTATCACAAGGGCGCTGTTGGTGCCGCCGAAGCCGAATGAATTTGAAAGGCATACATCCAGTTTTGCATCCATCGGCCTGTTTACTATGTTGAGTCCTTCGGAATATTGGTCCGGAGTCTCAAAATTGATGTTGGGAGCAATGAAGCCGCCTTTCATCATAAGTGTCGTGTATATTATCTCGCTGGCTCCCGACATCCAACATTCGTGACCTGTCATCGATTTTGTGGAGCTCATCGGCACTCCTCCGATGCCGAACACCCTCTTTATTGCAAGGGCTTCCATCGCATCGCCCTGAACCGTTGATGTGGCGTGGGCGTTGATATAATCGATGTCGGATGCTTTGAGACCTGCATCTTCGAGCGAGCGCTCCATCGCTATTGCGGAGCCTACGTCGCTGGGCTGGGATATCTGGCCTCCGTTGGACGAGAAACCGTAGCCTATGACCTCTGCATATATCTTTGCACCTCTTTTTACGGCGTGCTCATATTCCTCAAGAATGAGCGTTGCAGCGCCGCCGCTGGGCACAAGGCCGTCGCGCGTGGCATCGAAAGGCCTTGAAGCCTTTGTGGGATCTTCCGTCCTGGTGGAGAAAGCCCTGATGCCGTCGAAGCTTCCCATACTCAGATAATTTATCTCCTGGGCGCCTCCGCAAACGACTATATCCTGAAGGCCGTCCCTTATGAGACGGGTGCCGAGGCCTATTGAATGAGAGCCGCTGGCACAGGCCGCGCTCACTGTCATATTCACGCCCCTGAGTTTGAAAATCGTAGAAAGATTCATCGTGACTGTGGAGTTCATCGATCTGAAGATGGAGCCTGAACCCACCATTTCCGTATCCTTCGTCCTCTTTATCGTTTCGTATCCTTCTATCACTTCTTTTGCGCAGGAATCGTTGCCGTAGAGTATTCCAAGCTCGTTTTCGAGGAGATACTGCTCATCCATACCGGCATCTTCCAGAGCATCCTTTGTGGCACAATAGGCAAACAGGCCCTGCTCTGCAAGGCATATCCTGAGTCTTCTGTCAATCTTTCCCTTGAGATTGGGAATGGGCACTATGCCCGTAAGGGGCGAGCGGTAGCCGAAATCCAGACGCTCCGGCTCTATTCCTATACCTGATTTTCCCTGCTTGAGGGATGCTGCAACTTCTTCCAAAGTGATTCCCAGGCACGAATAAATGCCCATACCTGTAATCACTACTCTTCTTCTTGCCATTATCCTAATATAATCCTCCGTTAATAGATATCGTTTCTCCTGTAATGTATGCCGAATCGTCCGATGCAAGGAAGCCGACGAGCGCCGCAACTTCCTCGGGCTTTCCAAAACGTCCTGCGGGTACCATCTTCACAAGTTCGTCCTGATTGAGGGCCTGAGTCATATCCGAGGCCACAAAACCCGGAGCCACTGCATTCACCGTGACTTTTCTCGGCGCCACTTCCTGGGCCAGAGATTTTGTCATTCCTATGAGCGCAGCCTTGGACGCAGAATAGTTTGTCTGCCCCGGAAGCCCCTTGAGGCCCGAAAGCGACGAAACGTTGATTACCCTGCCCCATCTCTTGGTAAGCATTTTCTTGAGGACACGTCTGGTAACGTAGAAAGGCCCGCAGAGATTTGACGAAATCACTGCATCCCAGTCTTCGTTCTGCATAAAGACCATAAGGTTGTCCTTCCTGATGCCTGCGTTGTTCACGAGCACCGCTATATAATCGGCAGGATGGTTTTCCTCCCATTTTTCGAGAGCTTCATCCACTTGTGAAGCATCCGACACATCGAAAGGAAGGAGCTCTGCGATGCCTCCTTCTGCCTCTATCTGATTCTTCAGAGCCTCAGCCGCGTCTTTGCTGGCCCTGTAGTTTATAATCACAGGAAAGCCCTGACGTGCAAGCCTCAAACATACGGCTGCGCCTATTCCACGTCCGCCGCCGGTCACCAATGCATACCTAGCCATACTTTTTAAAATTTTACAAATTTAATTCTTTTTGTCTATAAAACAAAAATAAACTATTTTTGCATTTGGAATGCATTCTTCAGGAAATGGCGACAGACGCAATAATCACATATGTCGATGGCAGAGACCCGCTCTGGCAGCAGGACTATGCCCTCACAATAGGTTCGCAAAAGCCTCTCACCAAAAGGTTTCGCGACTGGGGCACGCTTCCCTATCTGCTGAGGAGCATAAGAAAATATATGCCTTTTGTGGATAATGTCTATCTCGTTGTCGCAAGAGAGTCGCAGATTCCCGCGTTGGTGAACGAAGAAAAGTTGAAGATAGTCCTTCACGAAGATATAATGCCCCGCGAGTGTCTTCCCTCATTCAGCGCCGCCGCAATAGAGCTTTTCCTGCACAGGATTCCCGGTCTCAAGGAACAGTACATCTACTTCAACGACGATTTCTTTGTAGTGCAGCCCCTCTGTGAAGAAGACTTTTTCAAGGACGGAAAATGCTTTGTAGGCTTCAGCAACTGCCTTTTTGCATACAATATGTTCAAAAAGCAGGTCCGATGTGCAGACAGAGTGGCAAGAGAAGCAGCCGGAGTGGCTCCGGGCCTATTTTTCAAAAGGCCGCAGCATGCCTGCGCGGCGATGTTCAAAAGCTGCTGCGAAGAACTTTTTGACAAATGCGGCAAGGATATCTTCATCCCCAATGCAAAGCCCCTCAGGGGAGAAAAAAGTCTGTGTCAATATGTCTATACCGATTATGCCCTGTTTACAGGACGTGCCATAAACAGAAGAATCTCCAAAAAGCATATATCTCTGGCCACGGCGACAGAAAAACAAATCAGTTCTTTTTTTGATAATCCGGACAAAAAGACAATATGCATAAATGATGTAGAGATGAGCGACGCAAGGTTTCTCTCACTGAGCGAAGCAATTTCAAAGTCGCTTGAAAAAAAATTCCCCGAAAAAACAGAATTTGAAAAATAGATATGAAAAAGATCATCATCCTCATTGCAGCTCTTGCTATCTCTGCCGCTGCAGCAAACGCCCAGATCTGGGTAAGCGCCGGTTACAACAGTGTAACAGAAAGAATTTCAGGCACGAACTCCCACTATGACGGATTTTCCATCGGAGCGGAATCGGAGCACAAACTGTTTCTTTTCACATCCTTCGTACACGGACTCAAACTCAATGCATATTATGGAAGTGCCAATGCCCACAACTATTCTTACTACGGGCTGTCAATACCTGTTCTCATCAGGGGCAATTTCCCCATCATACCCGGATATCTCGGCACATATGCCCAAGTAGGTCCCGATTTCGGACTCGGACTTTCCTGCAAAGAGAAAGAAAGCGTATCAAACGGCAACTCCTTTGACTACTACAAGGAAGGATACTACCAGCGTTTCCGTATGGGACTCGATGTGGGAGTAGGATTCACCTACAAGCAGAATTTCCGCATTTCATTCGACTATAATTTCGGCCTCAACAACCTGAGCAAAATCGACAGCAAAAATGCAAAGATGAGTTACTTTACTGTAGGAATCGCAAGAAAATTCTGATAGATGGTGGGAAAATACAAAGTAATCACTCTTTGCGGCAGCACACGCTTCAAGGACGAATATATGGAAGCCCAGAAGAGGCTTTCCCTTGAGGGCAATATCGTAATAAGCGTCGGCCTTTTCGGTCATTCCGGCGATGACGAAGCTTTGTCTCCGGAAACCAAGGCTATGCTGGACGATATGCACAAGAGGAAGATAGATATGGCGGACGAAATATTCGTCATCAACGTAGGCGGTTACATAGGAGAATCGACAAAATCCGAAATAGACTATGCCAGAAAGCATAACAAACCGGTAAAATATCTGTTCGAAAGCAGAATAAAGCAGCTCTCGCCGTCCGACAGGATGAGTTTCTTTCTGAAAACGCAGAATTGGCAGGATGACAAGATAAACACCAGCGATCCCAATTCCTTCTGTGAAAAGAAAAACTGCCCGAATGCCGAAGAATGGGCGTGGTTTGTAAAATATCACAAATCGCACAGCTACGCCAAAGACTACTGCGGAGAAACATACAGATATCTCGACTGGGACGGATACGTTTACTGGTTCATCGGAAACAGGCTCTGCCGCAGAATAATAGAAAAATAGTTTCACTATGCCCCTTCCTGCAAAAGAGACGCTCAGAAAGATCATCCGTCTTGCCCTCGGGACAGAAAATGACGCTACCTTGAATGGAGAGGTGGCGTGGGATGCTCTTCTCGAACTCTCCACAAAAGAAGGTGTGGGCGGTCTTGTCATCAAAGGGCTTGAGAAAGTTTTCGAGAAAGATGCCTCTCTCGGGAAGCTCAACACTCTGGAACTCAAGCCGATAAGAAACAAATGGCTTACCCTGGCGATGAAGATAGAGATGCAGGACAAACTTCAGAATTCGAGGATAGCCGAATTGTCGTCCTTGCTGCAGAAAGACGGTTTTGTATCCTGCGTGCTCAAAGGTCAGGGAGTGGCGCAGCTCTATCCCGAGCCTCTTTCGAGGCAATGCGGCGACATAGACCTCTGGATGCAGCCGGCCGAGAGCAAAGGAATTTCCGAAGACAGATGGACGATTCTCGACTATCTCCGTTCAAAATGGAAGACAGGAAAGGCAGTCTATCACCACGTCGAGGTAAAGGCTTTCAAGGGCACATCACTGGAGGTTCACTACCTTCCGTCCTGGCTTTACTATCCGCCGGCAAACAGAAAATTGCAGGCCTTTTACAGAGAGCAGGCACCTTTGCAATTTGAAAATTTCAGGGAAGACGTAGGATTTTCAATTCCCACTCCCCTTTTCAACCTTGTTTTTTCAATTACACATCTATATAAGCACACTTTCGAGGAAAATGTTGTTTTGAAGCAACTTGTCGACTATCACTACATACTTCTTTCATCGAGCAGGGAAGACAGGTTGCAGGCATACGACATTCTGTGCAGCATAGGTTTGGGGAAGTTTACAGCCTATATTATGTATAGGCTGAAAAATGAGCTTGGAACACCTTCGGACGTGTTTTTATGCCCGCCTTCGAAGGTTTGCAGGCGTCCTCTCGGCGAAGCTCTGTGCTTCTTTCCCTGGAGGGTATGGCACTATTTATGGAGAAAAAAATTAAATCAATGATATCATTATGAAAAAAATTCTTGTTATCGGAAGTTGCAACACCGATATGGTAATCAAAGGCCCCCACATCCCGGTTCCGGGAGAGACCATTCTTGGCGGGGAATTCAAAATGGGTCCCGGCGGAAAGGGCGCAAATCAGGCAGTAGCTGCGGCCAGACTAGGAGGTGACGTCACTTTCATCTGTAAGGTAGGCCGCGATATGTTCGGAAAAGAGGCCATCGAAGGATATAAGAAAGACGGCATCAACACGGATTATACCCTGTATTCGGAAAAACCTTCAGGAGTGGCGCTGATTCTTGTTGACGACGAAGGCGAAAACGTGATTTCTGTGGCTCCGGGAGCCAACGGCGACATAACTTTGGAGGATATCGAATCTCTCCGTCCCGTGATAGAGGCAGCAGATTATGTGGTATTCCAGCTTGAAGTACCTGTAGAGGCTGTTGCAAAGGCTGCAGAGATTGCCCACAATGCAGGAGCTTATGTGATTCTCAATCCCGCTCCCGCCTGCAAACTTCCCGAAGACATCTTCAAAAATATTTCCCTCATCACACCTAATCAGACAGAAATTGCCTTGCTTACCGGCATAAACGGCGACAATGAAGCAGCCATCAGAAAGCTTGTAGATATGGGCGTCAAGGACATAATCCTCACACTCGGTTCAAAGGGCTCGGCTGTCTGGAACGGAAACGGCATCGACATAGTGCCGGCCAAGAAAGTGAAGGCCGTAGATGCTACTGCGGCAGGAGACACATTCGCAGGAGGCCTTGTAGTGGCTCTCTCAGAAGGTAAGACTCTCAGGGAAGCGGCAGAATTCGCCACAAAGGCGTCTGCCATAACAGTTCAGAAACTCGGCGCACAGGATTCAATCCCCCATCGCAGCGAAATAGACTAAAAAATGATTTTGAAAATATTGATACTCCTGCTCTTCTTCGCAGTGATGATAGGAGTGGGAGTATATTGCCGCAAAAGCGCGGATTCGGTGCAGGGATTTGTACTCGGAAGCCGCAACGTAGGCTCCTGGCTCACAGCTTTTGCTTTTGGAACATCTTATTTTTCGGCCGTGATATTCGTCGGATATTCCGGTCAGTTCGGATGGCGTTTCGGCCTTGCATCTACGTGGATAGGCATAGGAAACGCCCTGATAGGCTCTCTTCTGGCGTGGAGGGTGCTCGGACGCCGCACACGCCTTATGAGCCAGCATCTGGGCACCGCCACGATGCCGGATTTCTTCGGCAAACGCTTCTCTTCCAATGCGCTTAAAGTTGCCGCATCAGCCATAGTGTTTGTATTCCTGATTCCCTACACCGCTTCTCTTTACAACGGTCTTTCCAGACTTTTCGGGATGGCGTTCGGAATAGACTATACCTGGTGCGTGCTTGCAATGGCCGTTCTCACAGGCATTTACGTGCTTGTAGGCGGATATATGGCAACAGCGATAAATGACTTCATACAAGGCCTTATAATGCTTGTCGGCATCTGCGCCGTGATAGTGGCCGTCCTCAAAGGTTGCGGCGGATTCACCCCCGCAATCGAAAGCCTTTCAAAGGTGACGGCAGAGACAGCCCCCAATCTCAGCGGAGCATTCACTTCGTTCTTCGGCCCTTGCCCGCTGGAGCTTCTGGGAGTCATTCTGCTCACATCGCTCGGCACCTGGGGACTTCCCCAGATGGTGGGCAAATTCTACGCTATCCGCGATGAGGCAGCAATTCGCAAAGGTACTTTCATCTCTACGATGTTTGCAATCATCGTTGCAGGAGGATGTTATTTCCTCGGCGGATTCGGACGTCTTTTCGGGGATTCGATAGAATACACCGCCGCAGGTAAGCCCATCTACGACAGCATAATACCTACGATAGTGTCGGGACTTCCGGACTTGATGATAGGCATTGTGATAATCCTCGTCCTCTCGGCATCGATGTCAACCCTTTCATCCCTCGTACTGACATCAGGTTCTACGCTTACGCTCGATATAATAGTCCCGGCCAGCAAAAAGCTCAAGAGCGAGAAAGCACAGCTCAGTTGCATCAGACTGCTTGTGGTGTTCTTCATCGCAATATCATCTGTGCTTGCCATCATTCAGGCCCGAAGCAGTGTCACCTTCATAGCCCAGCTGATGGGAATTTCGTGGGGAGCCCTCGCTGGAGCCTTCCTCGCGCCTTTCCTTTACGGACTTTATTGGAAAAAGACCACAAAGGCGGCCGTCTGGGCAAGTTTCATAGCCGGCGTTGGCATAATGTGCGCCTGCCTTTTCTGCACATTCACAGGAAAGACCTTCATCAGCCCCTACTTCACCTCACCCATCAATGCAGGTGTGATGGCTATGCTCCTCGGACTCATAATAGTGCCTGTCGTGAGTCTTCTTTCCAAGAAATGTGACAAAGCGAATGTCGACTCTATGTTCGAGTGCTTCAACCGCCGCGTAACGGTTCCCGCCTCCACAGCCCTCACCGAAGGGATAGAGGAAAACTGAGATATTGGCTGAAAAACTGCCGAGTGCTTCGGGCATTTCCCGAAGCACTCGGCAGTTTTGAACGAAAACCCTCCACTGCTTCGGGAAATGCCCGAAGCAGTGAAGGGTTTTAGAATATCCAAGACTCTACCTCAACGTAGTCTGCGACATCGACGAGGACTTTTGAGGGAGACGAGATAAAAGCGGAAATTTTCCCGGAGGAGTCTTTTACGAGGTCAACCTTTACGGGGCCATAAGGCGTGGGAAGGGAGCCGG
>R06__coassemble_422_pt1 | contig 15625 bp, 9 predicted proteins | sample R06__metabat2_low_PE_030 | metagenome-assembled genome bin R06 | reverse complement strand
CTCTTTCAATATGCTTCAGCCCAAAGCCGGCTCGCAGAATATGCTCTCTCTCGGCGCTTTCGGAAAATTCGGCTCCAAATTGGCTGTGGGCTTGTTTGGAAAGATGCTGATGTATCCCGAATATCAGATTTACAGCTCCAACGGTGTGCCTCAGCAGGTAAACGGTACTTACAGTCCATCGGAGATGGCTTTCGGACTTGCTGCCTCATATAATATTGTCGGAGGACTTTCTGTGGGCCTTACCGGTAAATTTGCGTCATCGTCACTTGCTACAGATGCCAAGGCTTCTACTTTTGCAGGTGACGCCTCTCTCCTTTATGGAGCGGAGAATTGGCGGGCTGCCGTTGCCGTTTGCAACATAGGCGGCAAGGTGAAATATTCCGAAGAGGGAAGCGAGTATTCGCTGCCTATGTATATCAGGGCAGGCGGCTCGATGTCTCTTGCCGGCATCACTGCAAGCGCAGAGGTGGATTATCTTCTGAGCGGTGCTCTGATGGCAAGTCTCGGAGCGGAATATTGGTTCTTGAATGATCATCTTGGTGTACGTGCCGGATATCACTATGGTGATGCTGCAAAGGCGATACCCTCGTATGCCTCACTCGGCCTTGGTGCCAAGTTCTCAGGCATCTCGTTTGATTTTGCATACCTGCTTGGATCTTCTGCAATAGGCGGCTCCCTCTGCTTCGGCCTGGGATACAGCTTCTAGAACTATAACAAAACTATTATAATTTCACCGAAATTTGCGGGTTGAACGAATCTACCCCAAATTTCGGTGATTTTTGGTCAAAGTGCTGACTCATTTTGTCTAATTTTAAGCCTATTAAATATATGAAAGCACTATTGACCAATAATCGACTGTGCCTTGCAGTGATTATGATGTTGGCGGCATCTTTTTCCGCCTTCTCCCAGACAAGGCTTACAACTGACCTTATCGAGCATACCGACAAGACGTATGCCGGCGGACGTGTGGCGGAAATCCGCGATTCCCGTCCATCTTTCGGATGGGTGCTGGCTTCGGACCAGAGGGCGTACAGGATATTGCTGCGCTCCGAAGACGACGCAAAAGTGTGGGATTCCGGACGTGTCCGCTCTGCCCAAAGCACAAACATCGTTTGCGGAGTCGAACTCAAGCCTTCAATGAAGTATAGTTGGAAGGTGACAGTCTGGACGGCAAAAGGCTGCAGGAAATCTGAGGAGAAGTCTTTCACCACGGCTGCAGTACTTGACGGCGGTTTCTCATATTACCCCCTTGCGGAAACTGTTCAGGAGAGAGAGCCCGTAAAGGTAGCGGACAATCTCTGGTTTACCGATTTTACCAAAGACGCCTACGGCAAGCCCCGGGTGACAATCGACGCACCTTGTGACGGCAAGGCGACAGTCCGGCTTGGCGAGAGCCTTGCTCCCGACGGACGCATACAGCGCAAACCGAAGGGATCGGTGCGATTCGCTTCATACGAACTGGACGTGCTCAGCGGTGTACACGACTACGAAATAGCTTTGGTTACTGATGCCCGCCATCCTTCTGTCTTCGGCGAACATAGTCTCCAGGACGAACCGCCTGTGAAAATGCCCGATTATGTGGGCGAAGTCTATCCGTTCCGCTATATGGAAATCGAGACGGAAGGCACCCCTGTCAAAGCCGTCCGTGTGGCCGTAAACCATCCTTTCGATGACAATGCCGCCGAGTTCCACTGTTCCGACAGCACGCTCAATGCAGTGTGGGAGTTGTGCAGATACAGCATCAAGGCCACGTCGTTCAGCGGCATCTATGTGGATGGAGACAGAGAGCGCATCCCCTACGAGGCCGACGCCCTTATCAACCAGATCAGCCATTATTGCACCGACAGGGAATACACAATGGCAAGGCGCACGCTGGACTATCTGATTTTTCATCCCACCTGGCCCACCGAATGGAATCTCCAGATTCCGATTCTGGCGTGGCGCGACCTGCTATATACCGGCGATCCTTCATTCGTCTCAGCACGCTACGAAGACATTGTTGCAAAGGCGATGATACCGCTGCGCGATTCGCTGGGCCTCATTTCGACCTCAGCTTGCGATACCAAGGCGGTGCAGGAGGCGGTGCATTATCACAGGCCCGAGAAGTTCCGCGATATCGTGGACTGGCCCAGAGTCGGCAAATTCGGCGCTCCCGGAGAAGACGATGCATACGTGCTCAAGGACTACAATACCGTCGTCAATGCGTATCACTATCAGGCGCTCCGTATGATTTCTGCCATCGCTTCGGCCATTGGCAAACAGGACGACGCAGAAAGGTTCTCCAAACTTGCAGAGAAGACTCTGGAGTCGCTCATCAATACTTGTTTCGATCCTGAAGACGGAGCGTTCCGCGACGGTATCGGCACCAATCACAAGGCTCTCCACGCCACACTTTTCCCGCTTGCTTTCGGGATGGTTCCCGGGGAGTATCTGGACAAAACTCTCAGGTTTATTCACTGCAAGGGGATGGTTTGCAGCGTCTATGCCGCCCAAATGCTTCTCGAGGGCCTTTATGATGCAGGTGATGACGAATATGCTCTGTCACTTATGACCTCGCACACAGGCCGATGCTGGTACAATATGCTCCGCGAAGGCTCCACGATAACGATGGAGGCCTGGGGGCAGTATTACAAGCCCAATCAGGACTGGAATCACGCCTGGGGCGCCGCACCTGCCAACATAATACCCCGCAAGGTGCTGGGCGTAGAGCCTCTCACTGTCGGATGTGACGAGATAATCGTCCATCCCAGGCCCGGCGGACTTCAGTATGCCGAAGGCACGGTTCCCACAATAAAAGGCCCCGTCCACGTCAGGTTCGACCGCCGTGAGGACGGAACTTATGATATCAAGGCTGATGCTCCCGGAGGAGTTAAAATGCATATTATCAATTAAAAATGGATATAGTTAAAAAAATTTTGACAGCAGTTCTGCTGCTTGTGTCGACAGTCGCGTTCTCCCAGACCGTGAAATTGAAGGGTCGGGTGCTGGACGAGACCGGAGCACCTCTGCCGGGTGCCTCCATCATCGACAGGTCGGACCATACCAAGGGTGTCGTGACCGATCTCGATGGCAATTTTTCCATTCAGGCCAAAGCAGGTGCAAGGCTTATAGTATCATTCATCGGTTATGTCGATGAGATTATTGTCGTCAAGGCCGACATCAAGGACCTCGAGGTAAGCCTCCAGGTGGACAAGACCCAACTTGAGGACGTCGTCGTCATCGGCTATGGTTCCGTCAAGAAATCCGACCTGACATATTCGGTGGCCAAGGTGACCGAGGATTCGTTCAAGAACAGGCCGATCACCACAGTGGGAGATGCTCTCCAAGGTAATCTGGCCGGTGTGCGTGTACAGGCCGCCGACGGACTTCCCGGTGAGGAGATGACAATCCGCGTGCGCGGTACCAACACCATCAACGGAGACTCTTCGCCTCTGTATGTCATCGACGGCATCCCCTGCGAGTCTATGGAGGGTTTGTCTCCGTCGGACATTTCCACCCTGCAGGTGCTCAAGGACGCCGCCGCCACTTCAATATATGGTGCTAGAGGCGGAAACGGCGTCATCCTGATCGAGACCAAGCAGGGCGTCTCTACCAAGCCCGTTGTGACGTTCAATGCAAGCTACGGCTTCCAGGAGCGCGAAAAGAAGATGGATATGATGAGCGGTCCCGAATATGTCGCATACTATTCCTGGCTCAGAAACGTCAAATATCTGCGTACCGGCGGCAGCCTGACCGATCCGATGGTCAGCCGTGGAGCGAATTACCAGATTCCCGATTACTGGCTCACCAAGACGGAGTTTACGGATTGGCAGGACGAGGTGTTCAGAATAGCGCCTATGTCGGAATATAACGTTTCGGCCCAGCTCAAGCACACCTATGGCAGCACTTTCTTCTCTGCAGGCCGTATGGAACAGCAGGGCGTACTGCTGAATTCGTCATACAAGAGAACCAGCGTGCGCCTCAATCAGGTGGTCAAACTCGGCAAGAATCTCACTATAGGCCTCAATTTCAACTTTATGGACGCTCTCCAGGAGGGTGCCGGTGCTTCCGAGAAGGAAGCCTCGCTGCATCACGCGCTGCAGGTGACTCCCCTTATGGACATCGACGAAGGTACTGTGGAATGGGGCTTTCCGGAGAACGTGGGTATGACCTACCCCAATCCTAAGGTCCGTCTGGAATCAACGAAATCCACTACGCGCCAGCTCACCCTCGGTGCCAGTGTATATGCCCAGTACAGATTCACGAAGTACCTCAATTTCAAGACACAGTATTCCTACAATTATTCCGGCAAGACATACGAATATTTCGTTCCCGCCAACGTCGCGTACAACAACAGTTATGTCTCAACCGGCTCCAGCTATAACTCCACAAACAACAAGTGGACGTTGCAGAACACTCTCACATACGACAGAAACTTCAACAAAATCCACAAGCTCAACGTCGTTCTCGGCCAGAGTTGTGACCAGTCACGTAATCTCAGGCAGGATCTGGCAGCGACAGGATGGCCGTACGAGTATCTGCAGACCTTGAATCTCGCGAATACAGCAACCACTGCTTCGACAACGCACACGGTAAGGTCTTCGGCATCCCTGTTCGGCCGCGTAAACTATTCGCTCAAGGACAGGTATCTGCTGACAGCATCCCTGCGTTATGACGGTTCGTCGCGATTCGGCTCCAACTACAAGTGGGGATGGTTCCCTTCAGTTTCTGCCGGTTGGAAAATCAACGAAGAGGAGTTTCTCGAGAACGCCTCCTGGCTCAATCTCCTCAAACTCCGCGCTTCGTGGGGCCGCTCAGGAAATGACCGTATCGGAGACTACATCTACTATGCGATGTTGAGCAATCTCAACACCACCTTCGGAGAACAGAAACTCTCCGGTCTGGCGCCTGCCAACATACCCAATGACAACCTCCGTTGGGAGCGCACCGCCTCAACCAACCTGGGATTCGACTTCTCCGCATTCAAGAACAGAATCCAGCTCAATGTGGACGTCTATTATAATATCACGGACAATCTGCTCTTCAATGTCACAGTGCCTTACGTCAGCGGTTTCTCTACATTCACAGACAATGTCGGCTCGATAATGAATGCAGGCTGGGAAATAGACCTCACTACCCACAACGTCGCGAGAAAGAAATTCAGCTGGTCCACTTCCGTCAATTTCTCCGGCAATACCAACAAGGTGCTCGATATGGGCGGCCAGGACGAGATAATTGTCAACGCTTATGACGCCTACTTCATCACAAAGGTAGGCGGCCCGGTGTCGCAGTTCTACTGTCTTACGGCGGACGGGCTTCTTACGGCGGATGATTTTGAAGAAAATGGCACCACCCCTCTTGTGCCGGTAGAGAGCGGCCAGAGGATAGGAAATGTCAAATATGTTGACCAGAACGGAGACGGCCAGATAACAGAGGCCGACTATGTGTGTCAGGGCAGCAACCTGCCGGATTTCATCTATGGTATCACCAACAAGTTTTCGTATGGCAATCTGTCACTGAGCATACTCTTGCAGGGACAGGTAGGAGGCAAGGTGATGTTCCTCGGCCAGAGGCAGTATGACAACGGTGGCTCCATAACTTCGCAGACCAATCAGCTCAGGCACTGGCTGCGCAGCTACAAGGAAGACTTCGTGGCCAATTACGGCGAGAATCCCGAACTTGTGGATTACACTTCCCAATACGGCATAGATATGAGCTGGGACGGAGTGACACCCAATATGTATGCGGGCAAGAACGACAACAACGATACCCGCCGCATATATGACTCCACCTATCTGCGTATCAAGAACGTGACACTGAATTATTCGTTCCCGCAGAAGTGGTTCAACAACCGTTTCTTCAAGGGAATCAGCTGCTATCTGTCGGCCGACAACGTGTGGACTTTCTCCGATTATCCGGGATTCTCCGTCGAGACCAATTCGTTCGGCAACAACACTACAATGCAGGGTGTAGACTATTCCACATACCCTCTTGCAAGGAAACTGATGTTCGGTGCAACCTTCAATTTCTAGAGAATCATGAGAAAAACATTTGTCATATTTTCGCTTTCACTGCTCGCTTTGACAGGGTGCAGTGATTTCCTGAACCCGAGTCCGGAGTCGAATTATTACGTAGAGTCGGCATACAAGACTCAGGATGACTTTGAATATGCTATCAACGGAGTGTATGATGCGCAGCAGAGCCTTTATTCAAAGGCCGACACCTGGATGCGCCTTGGCATTGTGCGCAGTGATGAGGTGCGTGCGGGGCAGGGCGGATCGTCCTGCAAGGGCGTCAGCACCTGTATCAACGATGCCAACGTGCCGATGCTTGTCAACGTGTGGCAGTATTTCTGGCAGATAATCACACGCTCCAACGTAATCCTGGCCAGAATCGACGCCGGAACATTCCAGGAAGAGTCTGCCCGCGACTATATAAAGGGTCAGGCTTATGCGCTCAGGGCCTGGGCTTACTACAACCTCTGCTGGCAGTTCGGCGGTATGCCCATCATCGACGAAGAAATATCGCTCAGCCAGGTTTACAATGTCAAGCGCAGCACGGCTGCAGAGACGTTCGAGTTTGCCGAAAACGACTACAAGAAGGCAATCGGCCTGCTGCCGGAGACCTGGAGCGGCACCAACGTGGGCCGTATCACCAAATATGCCGCAATGGGCGGTCTTGCAAGACTCTATGTGTTTAACAGTGAGTGGTCCAAGGCCAAATATTACCTCAAGCAGATAATCGACTGCGGCAGGTATTCTATGGCTGAAAATTATGAAGACTGCTTCAACGACTATTATGACAATTCGCCCGAGCGCCTGTGGGAGGTCCAATTTATCGGAGGCAATACCGGAGAAGGTACGGAGTTTCCCACCGGACTTCTGCCCGAGACTTACAACAAGGCAAGCATTTCGGACGGCTCGATGCTGATTCCGTTCAACGGACTTTCAACAGCGATGACAATCGCTCTCGATTTTATGGATGCATACGAGCAGGACGACAAGCGCAAGGCGGTATCGACCGTGCAGTATCTCAACGTCGGTGGAGTGGTGGAGCAGAAATACTCTTACATTACAAAGTACCTCCACTACACTTATCAGCCCACACAGCGCACAGACTGGGCCTGCAATCTCCCTGTAATGCGCTACACTGACGTGCTGATGCTGTATGCAGAGTGCCTCAATGAAGAGATGTACTCTCCGTACAGTGAGGCTTTCACCATTCTCAACGATGTCCGCGCCCGTGCGGGCCTTCCCGCCAAGTCGGCTACCGAACTTTACGACCAGGAAAGTTTTCGCGAGGCACTGCGCAGCGAGCGCAAGATCGAATTTGCCTTCGAAGGACTCCGTTGGTGGGACCTTCTGCGCTGGAACGTGGTCGAAGAAGTTATGAATGAGCATTTTGCCACTTTGGACAATGGCAAGAACCAGTATCAGATGACGGAAAAATACAGACTTTTCCCCATTCCTTTCACCGAAATCAGCCGTTACAACAACGAAGATGTGATGTGGCAGAACCCAGGATTCTAGAGATATGAAAACAATAAGGACAATATTATTCATTTCAGCGCTTGCGCTCCTCTCGCTTGCTTCCTGTGACAAGTATTCAGAATCGGAAGACGAGCAGGAATACAAATACGAAAAGAGAGAGACCGTTACCCTCAAGGTGTCTGCCCTGCTCGATCCCGACGGCAAGGCCGATGCAACTGCTGCCAGCGAAGAAGAGGCTCTGGAAGCCGCCGGTCTGTGGCAGTGGGGCTCCGCACCTTCGGTCAACCTGTTTTACAGTTGCGACAATATGACTGCCGTGCAGTCGAGTGCATCGGCCGTTGTCGATGGCGACGTGGCCACTTTCACGTTTGAAAACATCCCCGTCGAGGCGAAACCTCTGAAGCTTGTGTTCGGCAGCGAACTAGTGTTCGGCCAGACCTGTGAAGAGATAACTCCCGAATATATGTATGCTGTCGGCGAAATTTCAGCCGAGGCCGGGCAAACTGAGATAAGCGGGGTGAAGATGATTCATCAGTGCAATTATTTCGATGTCTATATGCCTTATATGACTATAAATGACAACAGGATTGATGTCAGCTCCATTTCCGTGACCGGAACAGATGTGCTTGGAAACGGGTCGGATGACGAGGTCGAAATAGCATCTCTGGCTTCGAATCAATGGCTTGCAGTCAACAGAATGGCTACCGGCGTCTCTATAGTCGCTCACGTGCCGGGACAGGATTTCACTATGATGGAATTTGCCGAGGGCACAGCTGTTACCAAGTTGATAAGGGTGCGTGACTTCAACGACCCCGACGAGTGCGTGGAACTCACGGCGACAGGTACTATGGACGCCTCGATTCCCGATGAGGCTGCGTCTCTGAGACAGTGGAGCGCCGATGATGTGGTATATGCCTCGTATTCAATCGGTTCGTACAACGGAAGCTGTAAATCCGACTCCGTGACGCCGGACGCTTCCGATGCGACAAGGGCGGAAATCCATTTCCCTCTTGTGCCCAAGGATGCTGTAATAAGCAGCCTGAGTGTAGGCTCTTCCGATGCCTTCGGCCAGTCTGACGAGTCCTTCTCTCGTAATATGGTTTACTCCACTGCGACAGGATTCAGTCACACCGCAGGTTCCTCCGTCATCGACGGCGCCTCATTCAAGAGTGAGTGCTCCTATATCAGGATTGAGGCCGCTTCTGTGCTCGGCAATCCTGTGAACAAGGTGTCGCTTAGCGGTCAGGCCCTCAATGGAATCGATGACGAGGTGACACTGCTGCCCGATTGGGATGCCGAGGCGAAGTGGGTTGCCGTGAGCAACAAGGCCTCGAACGTGTCAATCTGCGCATATACGAAGGCCGGCGAATACATCATCGCCTCGCTTGCCGATTGCGGCGCAGGAAACTGCCGCTTGTATAAGGTGGACTGCAGCGATCCTTTTGCAGTGTACTACAGGACAGTGCTTTATGCCGACGGCACTCTCATAATCAACGAGCGTTCTACCGACACAGAGGCTAACGTTGCCCTGTACGGCGCAGCCGAGTTCGAATGTGACCCTTACGATGGCACCAACTATGTGTGCACGAAAAACGGCGCGACAGATCAGCCCTGGTATAAGGTGCAGCAGAAGATTATATCAGTCAAGTTCGGAAGCATCGTGCAGCCCAAGAATATGGGATACTGGTTCTACGGATGCGCGAATATAGCTTCCTTCAATTCCACAAACCTGGATACAAGCCTGTGCACCCGTATGGATGCCCTGTTCCAGAATGCAATGACAGCTTCCGGACTGAGCGTCGATCTTGACCTCTCAGGATTTGACGTGAGCGGAGTCAACAACAGCAAGGGCTTCCAGAATATGTTCTACAAGGCAACCGGCATCCATACCATCGACGTGTCAGGATGGGTTGTGAAGGCAGGTGTCAGCTGCACCAATATGTTCAGTGTCTATAGCAAGACCTTGACGACCATCTATGCCGATTCAAAGACCAATTTCGGTGCTGTGACCACCTCCAATTCAGCAAATATGTTCAAGAACGACACCGGACTCATCGGCGGTAACGGCACTCTGTACAATGCTTCTAATGTAACTGCCTCATTCGCCCGCATCGACAAGGTGGGTGTACCGGGATATTTTACTCTCAAGTTATAATGAAAACGAAATTATTAATATTTGCAGCAATAGTTGCCTGTCTGTGTGCTTGCTCCATTCAGGAGGTGGAGCCTGTCAGCGTTGGTACGGGACTCGAGTTTGATGTGACCGTAAACTCTACCAAGGCCGTCAAGACTGCCTGGGAGGTCGGAGATATGATATATGTGTTCTTCGACGAGAGTGCCACAACGGGCGCCACGGGGGATAATGACCTCAATTACCTCGTCCTCACATACAGCAGCTCCGCGAAGTGGGAGGGTTCATTCCATCAGCCGGGGACCGATATGGAGACGTATCTGAGAGGTCGCAGCGGAGGCAAATTCGACGCTATCTACTCACCTTACGGCGATGCTTCCGTTTCCGGAAGCCCGTATTCAGAAGGTCCCTACATCGTCAGGTCCGGATGTTCTTATTTCCTCACCCAGCTTCAGCAGAAATACACTGTGTCCGGCAATGTGGTTACTATGACCATAACCTTGGCCGCCCCGTATAATGATGTTACGCAGGTGTATGTGGACGGTCTGGCCCAGACAAGTTCCACCGATTGGAAACTTACTTGTACGGACGAGAGCGGCAACGGCGGTCTGACGAGATTTGATGGTGCAATCTACGACCCCGAGGCCCACAGTTTCACCCGCCACTGCGCTGACGGTCCCTCCGATGCAAGCATTGACGGCTATGCAATGGGCGGAGGAACAGTATTTTACGGCATTGCAAGCGAAGTGACAGGCGATCTTACGCTCACCCTGACTGATGCAAAATCAGGAAGTTCAGCATCTTCATTTGTAAAGACAGGAGTCTCCGGAATGCCCCGCGCCGTAAGCGTAAGCGTAGAAGATTTCTTCGGTCCCGATGCCTACAGGACGGTTCTGTACACCGATGGAACCCTCATTATCGACGAGCCCGGATGCAGGCGCTCGGCCAATACCGCTATCCACGGCGAGGCAATCAAGGTGATGGACGCCTGGCATACCAACGCTTCTGCATATTCTCTCGCCGGCGCATCAAAACAGCCCTGGTACTCTGTCAAGGACAAGATACTAAGCATAGAATTCGGCTCCGAAGTGCAGCCTGTGAACACAAAGTATTGGTTCTACAACTGCACCGCACTGTCATCCTTCGATGCCACGGGGCTCGATATGAGCCAGTGTACTGCTATGGGAATGATGTTCGGCGCTGTCGGCAAGAGTTCCTCCGAGACATTTGACCTGGACCTTTCGTCATTTGACCTTTCTTCGCTCAGCGGCACCACAGCGCTCCAGAGCGTTTTCCAGAATGCGACAGGAATAAAATCGCTCGATATCTCCGGATGGAGAATCCCGTCAGGGGCAACCAACTGCAACAATATGTTCAATGGCTGCACTTCGCTGCAGAGAATATATGTCGACGAAGGAGTGGATTTCTCATCAGTAACCAATTCCACTAATATGTTCAGGAACTGCTCGAGCATATCCGGCGGCAACTGGACCACCCTCGACGAAACCTTCCTGGACAAGACCTATGCCCGCGTCGATACCTATGGACAGGAAGGCTACTTCACCCTCAAGGATGCAGATCCCGGATATGTCAATCCCTGATATTGGGCGACAGAAAAGCCTACAAACGTCGATTCGTCACTGGTGGGCTACACTCAGAGCGGCTTCAACGTCAGCCAGTGCATATACACTGACGACTCCCGAAACCAGTATGTCGGTTATTATGACGGCAATCACGATATGGTAATCGCCCAGCGCAAGCTCCCTTACGGCCCCTGGCGCTACTGCAAGGTCGGCCAGACGGTCGGGTGGGACTCCCACAACTCCATCACGATGATCAAGGACAAGGCCGGGCGGCTTCACGTCAGCGGCAATATGCACGTCAGTTCACTTGTCTTCTACAGCACCGACGAGACCGGCGATATTTCCCGGCTCAGCGCCGTGACTTCGCTCGTCGGCAAGGATGAGATAAATATGACTTATCCAAAATTCATACAACTTGCCGACGGACGCATACTCTACCATTACAGGGTAGGCTCCAGCGGAAATGGAGACGAGATATATGACATACTCGAAGATGACGGCAAGTGGTACCGTTTCCTCGATACGCCCTTGACGGACGGCGAAAACCAGAGGAACGCCTACTTTATCGATGCAGTCCAGGGTCCCGACGGATGGTATCACGTCGCCTATGTGTGGAGAGAGACCTACCTTGCCGAGACCAATCACGATCTCTGTTATCTCAAGACCCCCGATTTCAAGAACTGGTATGCCGCCGACGGCACCAAGATGACTCTGCCTGTGAAATCTTCGGACAAGGAGGCTCTCGTCGACCCGATTCCCCAGAGCGGAGGTTGTCTCAATGGCGGCCAACAGATAGGCTTTGATGCAGACGGAAGGCCGATAATAATCTACTACAAGTACGATGACAACGGCTATTCGCAGATATACGCGGCCCGTTTCGAGGGCTCTTCCTGGCATATAAGCCAGCTTACCAATTCCACCTGGAGATGGAGCTTCGGTGGAGGTGGCAGCATCACCAAGCGCATCACCATAGCCGCTCCGGTGGCGGAAGCAGACGGCAGTATCACGGTGATATATCATTTCATCTATGAGAGCGCAACGCAGCTCAACAGCGAGATATGGATAGACGGCGACAGCCTTGAGGCTGAGTATGAAGCAACTCCCCGTTCGCAGCCTTCCCGCTACGGAAGCTGGGTAAAGAAAATATATACACCCTATACAGGAGCCGGTACTCTGGGAGTGAAGATGTCTTATGACATCACAGGCAAGGCCTATATGCTGCGCTGGGAGTCGCTCGGCAATTTCAATGATATGAAACCTTGGGTGGAGATTCCGCCTGCAAGCGAGCTCAGAGTCGTTAAGTTGAACTATTAACAAACCATAAATATACTATGACAGTCAAAAAAACTTATGAGGCTCCCTGTGTGGAGCAGTCAGCATTGGAAATCTATGCTGCAATCGCCGTCGCAAGCGGTGTCAATGTGGATGATTATCCCGGAGATATCTGGGGAGAAGAAACAGAATGGTAACCAAAAACTGCAAGACTATGAAAAAGATTTTCGGAATTTTGATTGCAGCGGTTGCTTCCCTGTGCGTTTCCTGCAATGTTATTGAACCCGAAGCACCTGTATCAGCAGACCTCAGCGTCAGCGATGGCAGCTTCGAAGGCATTTCTTTCAATGTCGATGTCATTTCCACCAAGGCAGTAAAGACTTCGTGGGAGACAGGCGACCGCATCTTCGTGTTTTTCGATGATTGTCCCGACCAGGTATCCGATTCGAGACTCAATTATCTCCTTCTTACCTACAATGACGGTTCCTGGGATCAGAGTATGTATCAGGTGACAGAAGACGAGCTCAAGAACTATCTTCTCGGCCGCACTTCCGGCAAGTTCGACGCAGTCTGCGTGCCGATGGGCGACGCAGGAGTGAAGGCCAGCGCATACTCGCAATTCAAGTACAGCGTAAGTCTGGGATGCCAGCTTTTCCTCTGCCAGACCCAGGCAGACTACAGCGTGAAAGACACTGAAGTCAGCCTGAGCGTAAGTCTGGCGGCTCCCTATGACGATTATGTGCAGGTGTATGTTGAAGGTCTCGAGCAGTCTGCCGACAAGGATTGGAGGCTCAGTGTTTACAATACGGCAGGAACATCCGGCCTCAAGAGGTACGAAGGCCCCTACTATAACCCCTCAGAGCATGCGTTCCTGCGCCGTGATGGCGGCTACACTCCCGCTGCCAAAGGTGTGAACGGTTATGCATATGCCGACGGCACCGTCTTCCAGGGTGTCGTGACAGGGGAGCCCACTTCCCTTACCTTCAAGCTTACCGCCAACAAGGATGCCGACCAGCCCGAATTGTTCTACACCAAGACCGGTATCTCCTCTTTCGAGGGCGGAATGACAATAAGCATCCCCTTCAACAAGTTCGAGCAGGCTTGCAGTGACTACAGGACCGTTCTCTATGCTGATGGCACGCTCATCATCGACGAGAAGGGCGCCGACTTCGACATCAACGAAGGTATCCACGGCCTTGCAATTTCATACTATGATGACTGGCACACCTGGCCCGAGGCATACAGGTTCGTCTCTGAGGGTGAGTCAGCACAGCCCTGGGCTATGGACAGGGACCAGATTCTTGCCGTCGAGTTCGGCAGCCTCATAAGTCCTGTAAGTATGGCCTACTGGTTCACTATGTGCGCCAATATAGCATCGATTGACTTCACGAACCTCGACACGTCCCAGTGCGGCAATATGAACGCAATGTTCAAGGAAGCCTTTACCGGATCTGAGACACTTGTCGACCTCGATCTCAGCACCTTTGACATCAGTTCCCTCGCCGCCGGAAAGGCTCTGGAGAATTTCATCTACAAGGCAACAAAGGTGAAGACTGTCGACGTTAGCGGCTGGGCGCTCAAAAACAGTGTCAGCTGTCAGAATATGTTCAGCTGTATGAGCGAACTTACGACTATCTATGCCGACGAGAAGACAGATTTCTCCCTCTGCAGCAATTCGACAAATATGTTCAGGAAAAGCACCAAACTTGTCGGCAGCAACGGCACTTCTGTGACTGACGACCACTTGGACGCTACCTATGCCCGCATCGACACAGACGAGACTCCCGGTTACTTCTCGCTTTATGAAGGTCCCAAGTATTGTGTCCTTTATTCCGACGGTACCCTTGTCATCAATGAGAAAGAGTCCGACAGAGCGGCCAACTGCGCTCTTTACGGGGAAGTGAGCGGAATTTTCGATCCTATTACTACAGGTGAAGGCTACACCAAGACCAATACTGCTCCCTGGTACAATTCGCGCGAAAGCATAACCAAAGTCAAGTTCGGCTCCAAGGTAAAGCCTTTGTCTACCCAGTACTGGTTCTATATGTGCGGAAAGTTGGCTGAATTCGATTCCACCAACCTCGATATGAGCAGATGTACCAAAATGTCCAATATGTTCTATAACTGCTTCCAGAAGACCGAGGTGGATCTCGACCTTTCTTCCTGGAATGTGTCTGCACTCAACGGCAAGGCTCTCGAGAACCTGTTCTCCGGATCGTTCAAGCTCAGGAGCGTCGACCTCACCGGCTGGAGCATCCCCGCCGCCGTCACCTCTTGCCAGAACATGTTCCGCAACTGCTACTCCCTCAAGACAATCTATGTGAGCGAAGGCCACGGCTTCGATGCAATCGCCACCTCCACAGATATGTTCTATATGAAAGAAAGCGACCCCACGTGCTATCTGACCGGCGGCAACGGCACCGTCTATTCGTACACTTGGGCCATGGACAATACCTACGCCGTCATCGACAAGGAAGGCCAGCCGGGATATTTCACCACAAAATAACACGGAAGAAAATGAAAAAGGAATTTTATGTCTCTCCGGAGACCAAAACAGTGGGAACGCAGGTCCGCCGCGTTGTGTGCACGTCCAACACCAGCACGGTGTCAATCTCCAATCTGGGCACAATAGATGATTATGATATCTGGGATGAGGAATAATTATGAAGAAAGTATTGTTTACCGTAGCAATCGCTGCAGCAGCGCTTGCCACAATTTCCTCCTGCCAGAAGGAAGCCCCCGTCCAGGAAGAGTTCAAGGGTTATCCCTGCACCATCGAAGTTCCCGAATCCGGACTCGGTGATGGCGAGGAGACCAAACTGACCATTGGTGGAACCGAAAACAGAAGCATGATTTGGCAGGCCGGCGACAAGATCAACGTCTTCGCCGCCGACGGCACCTCCGAGGGCGAGTTCGTGGCCACGACCAAGACCAGCTCAAACAAGTGGACCTTCACCGGATACCTCAAGAACGAGTCCGACGTGCCCACCTACATATTCTTTCCTTATCAGGAAGGAGCCACCTGCGATGAGAGCGGCAACATCACCGTTGACATCCCCACCGTCCAGGACGGCAGCGTGAACAACGCCATTTTCGCCGGCGAGCTTGATTCCAGTGGCAGCCTTATACTAAAGCAGGCCAGCGCGGTGATTAAAGTCACCATCCCCGAC
>R06__coassemble_402_pt1 | contig 16031 bp, 7 predicted proteins | sample R06__metabat2_low_PE_030 | metagenome-assembled genome bin R06 | reverse complement strand
CATCTGCTCCACACGGGCATCCAGCGGCTCTTCCAAAGCCTTCTGGAACAGCACGACGCCCTTTCCTGTGGCAGAGAGAGACGCATTTCCTTCAGTCTTGTCTTCTTTGTCGGCAGAAATGCCGGAAGACAAATCGGAATACCATCCTTCGGGGCTTTCGCAGGCTTCGAACATCGTTGTAACGCCGTGCGGAAGGTCTTCCGTGTAGCCGTCAGTCTCATAATTGAAATAATTGCCGTCCCTGTCGATACAGTCCGTCGCCCTCACTTTGGCCTTGGGGTTCAGGACGTTGATGGGAAAATCGGCAACATAATTCTGCATATGGCAGCCGTAGAGAGTGACGTTCGACGGCACAGCGCCCTCAATTTTTATAAAATCGTTGGGGCCGGGAACAGACGTGAATCCCGTCATACCGGAGAATGCCTCCACATTTGAAATTGCCGTATGGCCGCTGCCTTCGATAACGAAAGGATGTACTTTTGTATAGTCCGCTCCGATATTGGCCACTATCGCGCCCTGGCTGATGTCCCAGTTTCTGTTCCAGCCTCCGTCGCCACATACGTGGATGCCCTCGCGGCAGCAGTCAAAGCTGAAGCTTGTGAGCTGGCCGTACGTCGCGGGCCCGAGATAAATGCCTCCGTGCACTCCGTAGGCAAAGACATCCATTATGATGAGGTTGTCCGTATTGTTTATCCAATACGTAAAGTTCTTTTTATCAGCCACATAGTCGACTATTTCGACAAGATTGTAGCTGCGGCCGAACTCCCTCATATTGGCGGGATTGACGTGGCAATGAAGGATGCGGGGGATGTCGTAGCAGCGGTCGATTGCAATGAACTGTCCGCTCAGGGGATAGCCGTAGCAGTTCTCAAAAAGTATCTGCTCGCAGGTAACGGGAGCGGGAGCGCAGAAATCCATCGCGAAATACTCTCCGTAGAAGCTTAAGTCCCTGAGGGTCACTCCCGTAACGCTCGTCTCGTGAGAAGTCTGTATTGTAGGAGGATATTCTATGATGCCACGTGAAGTCTGCCAGGGCTGATTCGGGTAATAGAACTGTACGCCGCTTATCTGCGTGGCCGATTCCACTGTAATGAAGGGGGCGGAAGAGTCTGTAATAACGAAAAGCGAACCCGTGGGGCCGTCGCCGGCTTTGTTACAGGTACCTCTTCCTGTAGGACCGTGAGCACCGATGAGAGACACGTTCTTTTTGAGAACAAGCCCTGCATCCACCTTGTAGCCATCCTCGGCGGGGGTAACATAAAGTGCCGCACCTGCTGAGGCACAGGCATCTATCGCCTTCTGAAGATTCACCTTGTTTACTGCAGCCGAATTTTCGGGAAGCACGTCGAAAGCCTGAATCGAGACCATCTGCCCGGAAATATCCGTAGTGGGGGTCACTATATAAAGGGTGTCCACAACGTGCTCTATAACAATTTCCGGCTCCACTTTCTCCCCGCAGGAAGAAAGAAGAGCCGAAAATATTACAGCTGCAAATATGACAGGGTGATTACTCCTCATAGAAGCGCATATTGTCTACCATTATCGTCACCGACTTGTTGATGCCGAGAGAATACATACGTAAGTAATTGATATTCTTGAGGTCTGTAGTTCCACTCTTGTTTGCCGTAGAGAGTTTGAGATCCACCTGGTTCCAGCCGTTCTTCAGGTTGAAGGCCTTCAGACTCCAGTTGAGCTCCTCTTTGTCGTAGATGCCGGCACTTGTGAGTTCCAGTGAACTTTCGGCTGCGAAATCTATGGCAGTAACGTCGGAGATGTACATATCGAACATAAAGTGACCTCCCTCCAGCGTGGTTCTCGAATTGCAGACGCGGCCTTCGCGGCGGAGAATCTGGTCTTTGGCTTTACCGCTTACGCAGATGCATCCTACGCCCTCTGTCTTGTCGCCTTTATTGACAGACAAAGTGAAATCGCCCGAAGTATACCAGCATTTCTTTGAATCGCAATTGTCAAACACAGTATATTGTCCGCTTACAGGATCTCCTTCCTCGGGCTCGGGGGGATCGCCCTCGAAATACTCGGGTACATCGTCGGGAGCTCCGGGGCCGCCGCCATTGTACTCATAATTGAAGAAGCTGTTGTTTTTGTCGTTGCAGTTCAGCGCCTTTACCTTGGCCTTGAGATTGACTATGGTAATCGGCTCGCTGGCATTATAGTTTCTCATACTGCAGCTTACCATACTTACCGTAGGCACATCATCACCGGTAATGTAGATATAGTCCTGTGAAAGGCCTATGGCTGTAAGGGCTGAATTTGTGCCGGAGAAAGCATTGACGGCAAGTATTGACGTATGGCCCGCACCCGATACGAGGAAAGGATGGACATACTTTACGTCAAATCCCGCATTGGCGATAATCGAGCCCTGTGATATCTCCCAGTTGGCTTCATAATCTGTAGCTCCATACTTTCTGACACCAACATTCACACAGTCGAGGTTGAACGAAGTGAGCTGGCCATAGCTGTAGGGGCCGAGATAGATACCGCCATATGTTCCGAACGTGAAGACATCAAAGAGAGAAACATTGTCTGAATGGTCAATCCAGTATGCATAAGTACCCTTTGACATAACTGCATCTATTCCGCCGCTGGAGAAACTCTTGCCGAACTCTCTCATATTCGCGGGATTGATATGGCAATGCTCTATCGTGAATCCTCCCTCGCACCTGTCCACCATAATAAACTGGCCGCTGAGGGGATAGCCGTAGCAATTGTCAAACCTGAGAGCCGAGCAGTGATGTCCTTCGGGAGCCCTGAAATCCATCGGGAGATATTCGCCGTAGAAGGTAAGGTCTGAGATGGTGACACCAGAAACATCCTCTGTGCTCGAGCAGCATATCGTGGATTTGTACTTGATTACGCCGGATGCACCATTGGGCTGATTGGGATAGTAGAACTGGATGCCGCTGATTCTTGTTGCAGACTCAACAGTGATGAAAGGATTGTCCGTATCGGTAATAACGAAAAGCGAGCCTGTAGGGCCGTCACCCTTTTTATTCTTGGTGCCGCGGCCTGTAGGACCGTGAGCACCTATGAGTGTGACGTTCTTCTTGAGAACTATGCCTCCGTCGCATTTGTAACCATCCTCGCAAGGGGATACATAAAGTGCAAGACCTGCGGCAGAAGCCTCGTCAATTGCCTTCTGGAGGGCAATTTTGTTCTGCGCCGCAGTATTGGAAGGCAGCACGCCGTATTCCTGAATGGAAACCATCTGGCCAACATCCGTGAGGTCGATATCGATTGTATCGAGTATCTCTCCCGGCTTTGTTGTTTCGGTATCTGCCTTCTCGCAGGAAAAAGCGAAAGGAAGCAGAAGCGCCGCCAAAATCAGTATGATTGATAATTTTCTCATAATCAGATGCCTGCTTTCGTTGTAGAATAGTCGAAGAAGTTTCCGTCCTTGTCAACACAAGAGGTTGCGCGTATCTTGGCGCCGTTGTTCTTGTTTGTGAAAGGAGAGTCTGAAGTATAGTCCTTCATCGTGCAGCTTACCACCGAAATGAGCGCTGTACATCCTGTCGCATAAAGGAAGTCCATACAAGTGTCGCAAGAAGTAAGGGCTTCGTCCGCTCCGGAGAACGTTGTGACGTTCGTTATTGAAAGGTGACCTTCGCCGGAGACATAGAAAGGATGAATCTCGGAAGAAAGCTTGCCTGCATTCGCCCTGATTGTGCCCTGGGCTATCTCCCAGTTGCGGTTGAATGTAGAATCGCCGCCCTTGTAGATACCTACCTTTACGCAATCGAGATTGAAAGACGTGAGCTGGCCATAAGTTGACGCGCCGAAATAGATGCCTCCGTATGTGCAGGAGCCGAATACGTCCATCAGCACGGCATTGTCGGTATGGTCGATCCAATATGCATAAGTCGCCTTGCCTACAACTTTGTCAATGACGGCAGAAGAGAAACTGCGGCCGAACTCAGACATATTCTCGGGAGTGACGTGACAGTGGAGGATGCGGGGGATATCGTAGCATTTGTCAATCATAATGAACTGACCGCTGAGGGGATAGCCGAAGCAATTTTCGAAAAGTATCTGCTCGCAGATGACGCTGCCCTGAGACTTGAAGTCCATACCTATATACTCGCCATAGAAAGAGAGGTCTGTAAGGGTGACACCCTGGACGCTGCTCTTTGAAGACATCTGAATTGTGGCCTTGTACTCCTTGATGGCAGATGCATCGTTATATGCCTGGTCGGGATAGTAGAACTGGATGCCTCTGATTTGAGTTGCAGACTCTACCGTAAGGAAGACATTTTTCGTATCCGTGATGACGAAAAGTGAGCCTGTAGGGCAGTCACCGGGCTTGTTGCAGGTGCCGTGACCTGTTGGGCCGTTGGCTCCTATGAGCGAAACGTTCTTCTTGAGGGTGATGCCACCGTCGCACTTGTAGCCATTTTCGCAAGGAGTGACATAGAGACCGATGCCGGCAGCAGCTGCCGCGTCAATTGCCTTCTGAAGAGCAACTTTGTTCTGCGCCGCTGTATTTGAAGGGAGAACGCCGTACTCCTGGATTGACACCATCTTGCCAATTGTCTCACCTGTACGGATGTAGAGGGTATCTACAACGTGGATTTCGGAACCCGACTCGGGATTTACCTTCTGGCATCCCACCAGAACAGCGGCAAAGGCCGCAACAAGGAAAAGTTTTGATTTCATTTGTATCGGTTATTATTTTTTAATGCATAACATTCCAATCTCCAAAGATAGTCATATTTTTCTTAAAGGATGTAAAAAAGTTGCTACCTTTGCACAGCCAAATCACGCATAAAGTATGCCCAAATATATTTTTCTCCTCCTTTTGGCGGCAATTTGCGCTGCCTGCACAATCGAAGGCACATCCTCCCGCAACGCATCTATCCACGGCTCTATTATAGATGCCGACACAAAGAAGTATGTTGCACAGGATATATCAATCGAAAATGGAACCAAAATAGTGCTGGAGAGCCTCGCGGATGCTTCCAAGACAGCAACGCTGAGCCTTTCTTCCGACGGGTCATACGAGTGCAGCGGGATATCTGCGGGGCAGTACAGAGTGACATCATCGGCGTCGAATTTCTTCCCGATAGAAGATATAATTGATATTAAGCCAGGCGATAATGAATTGGATATCAAGGTTTTGCCTTACGTCAGAATAACTGTCGATTCTATAAACTTCCACTCTTCCAACTGCCGCGTATATGCCTACTTCAAGCTGGAGACTCCGGGAGGCACGTCGCTCCCTATCGACAATGCCTGTCTGTTTGCCGATACAGCTCAGGACGTATCGGAGTCCATCAGCGAGGGAAGTTCTTCTCTCAGCATCGGCAAGATTTGGGACTCGTCGGAGGAATATTGCATCGTGATGAGCACCGGCAAAATGCAGACAAAGACCGATTACTATTTCAGGATCGGCGCCATTATCGGCAATGTAACTCAGGCTACGTACAATTACGCCACGGCAAAGAAAATCCGCGTGGACAACAGCAAATATGACGGTTCGGAAGACACAGACCCGAAATATATTCTGGACAATTGCGACTCTTCCGAAGGATGGGGCTCAGGAGTGGGCACCGTCACGACGGATGTCAACAGCCGCGAAGGAAGCGCCTGCATCTCGGTAAGCGGAAATGCCACAGGCACGGTATTCTTCCAGAAATCTTTTGATGAAACGATGGACACTCATTCGAGCGCTTCGAGCGGGCAGCTTTCGTTCTACCTGTATCTGTCCGATGCTTCGATTATCCCCCGCGACGGCGGCCAGATAGAGCTTTCTTCCAGCGGCACCTGCGATGTCAACGAGCTCAGCTGGTCGTGGAGCCATTTCATCTACGCAAGCGGCTGGAACAAAGTCACTCTCCCGATGGCCAAAGGCAGTTTCACCAACGTAAGTTTCGACTTCATGAACTGCAACTGGTTCCGAATGTACAACACAAAAGCCTCTGGCGAAATCACAATGAAGCTCGACAAAGTCGGCTTCTACTCCTTCAAATAAAAAAGTTGGACAGTCTGCGACTCACTCGCGAACTGTCCAACTTATGTAAATTATTAACGACCCAGAGTAACTATCTCGTAGGGCTTGATTGTGAATTTTCCGATGTTCCCGAAAACGGTGGGGGCGGGGGCGCCTTCGAGAGGATACTCGATGAGGTTGAGCCTTCGGGCCGATTTCACATCCTTGGGAAGAGTGAGTGCCACAACAGTTTCCTTGCCTTCCATTTCGCAAAGGCGTACTGCAAGTTCGTCGCCGTCTTCAGACCTCTTCATACTCGTGAGCTCGAGATTTGAAGCATCGAGAGAAACGAGAGAAGCCTGCTCGGGACGCTTGGGAACGGGCCTTGAGAATGAACGTGAAAGGGGCTCGGCAGCATAAACGGGAGAATTGTAGTTCTCGCCTTCCTGCCTTACTCCGTTCTGCCATCCGCCCGTATGAGGATAGATTGAATACTCTATCACGAAACGACCGAGGTTGGGATAGATATCCGGATTGCCGGCCGAACGCATAAGGGTGAGGCGGAGCTCGTTATTGTGGAAAGCGTGGCCATATTTCGTGCGGTTCATAAGGGAGAAGCCGACATTGCCATTATTGACGTCAACCCACCTCTGTGCAGGCACTTCCTGACCCTGATTCTTCTCCACTGTAGAAGGATTCTCGTAGGTATGTTTCAGATTGTGAGGCACTTCGCCACCGGCGAATTTGCCATTGCCCGGACGCTCCACAACGGCGTATGGCACGTCGCAGTAGAATCTCGTATCCTCGACAGCAAGCGGGAACACGGCGCGTAGCATAGGAGAAGTGACATCATCTCCGCCTGTCTCGAGCCAGTGAACGTCAAGTTCATAGTCGACGCGGGGATAAGACTTGTAGATATAAGTCCTTACGATGAACTTCGATTTGCCCCAAACTTTGGTAGCCTCGACAGTAGCCCTTACGGGGCCATTCTCTATCTTCACAAAATTCTCGGACTGCTCGCCGGGTTTTTCCAAAGCACCTGTCCAATCCCTCTCGGAGGGCGCTACAGGAAGGACTTTAGTCACATCCTCCACATTCACGCTTTCGTTGATTGTCCACGATTTCATTCCTCCATCCTTTCTCTCCTCGAACATCCTGAGGGTATTGAGGCTGGCGCCATCTTTCACGAATTCAGTGCCTGTCTCCTTGAGAATGAGGCTGGTAATATCACCCGTAGCAGGGTCTATCTTCACCTTGAAGAAATCAGTATCGAAAGTATTATGCTCGAACTTTATGGGCTCGTTGTCTATGCCGGGCTGCGCAACATCGATATAGAATGTCTTGTAGCCGCCTGCAGGGATATCGTCACAAACGAACTGCACCTTGGACTCGAAATAAGGAGGAGTTGTCTTGCCCCAGACAATCTGTGCAGGATATTCCTTACCGTTGCAATCGCGCACAAGGACAGAAGGATACACTCCTTCCTGCTTTGATTTCACAATCTTGGAGCCGTAATAATCGGGCCAGGACCTGAGCTCTGCGGTAGCGGGCATATCGTAAGAATAAACCGTAGCTTCCACAAGGCTCTTGTGCTCGTAAGGATGAACGTTGTACGCAACAACAGGCTGGCCAAGACCGGTCTGATAGTCAATGTCGTCGATTGATTTGCGATAGGCATTGTCGCGAAGTTCGTCAGCCTTGCGGAGAGCCTCTTTGTAACGCGCAACATTCTCGCGATTGGACTCATATATGGCAGAGCCCGTGAGAATATCGTGGAACTGATTGAAAGCCACCTGTCTCCAGATGTCTCTATATTCTGCACCGGGATATTCGTCGCCTGCGAGCCAGTTGATGGCATTGAAGAATTCGCCCTGATAGAGTGAACGTTCGCAATTGCGGTTGCCCTCTTTATTCTCGGCTACGGTAGTGTAGCAGCCTTCGAAGACATACTGCATCTCGCCCTCGTGGGTGGGACGGCCTTCCATTTCATTGGAAAGAGCCTTGAAGAAAGACTCTGCAGAAGTGAACTTCACAGCGGGAGCGCCCTTCTTCTGGGCATCTACAGCGTGGATTTCGTTGATATGGTCTCTTGACGGACCACCACCGTGGTCGCCGTTGCCCACTGCGTGAAGCACCCTCTTCTGGCCGTTTGAATAAATCCTGAAGACATCCTCATATTCCTTGAGTGAAGTGCCGCCGTTGTACGAACCTGCTGTATAGCAAAGAACTGTTGAGCCGTCGGGAGCCTTCCACCAGAAAGAACCGGGATATGCTCCGGCCCTCATAAAGAAGAAATAATCCTGTCCTGAGAGCTTGAGCATCTGGGGAAGCTGTGCCGTATGACCGAAATCGTCCGGAAGCCAGCCCACTCGGGCCATACGTCCGAATTTCTCCTGGAAATAGCGCTGGCCAAGAAGGAGAGAACGAGTAAAGCCCTCGCCTGAAGGCATATTCTGATCGCTCTCCACCCACATACCGCCTACAGGCTCAATGTGGCCGTCTGCAACGTACTCCTGAACCTTCTTGAAAACTTCAGGATCTGTCCTTTCCACAAAATCATATACGGCAGCCTCGCTCTGTACCATATGAAAATCTGGGAATTCCTCGATAAAGGCACATACCTGACGGAGGTTGTCGTTTGCCATCTTCATCGTCTCGGAATAAGTCCAGAGCCAGCTCATATCCTGATGCGCGTGGCCGACGATGTGGACGGTGTCTTTTTTGGTCAGAAGTGAAGTGTTGTCCTTCTTCGTGGTCTTACAAAAAGAAGGCAGGGCTGCCAAAAGACAGCCCGCCAACATTAAAGTATGTTTGATTGTTTTATTCATCAAAATCATAGAAGCCAAACTTGTCGAGTTTGATTGTAAGCTCAGTACCGCTGTTTGCTGTACAGTACATACGTACCCAGTTTACTCTGCTGAGGTCGATCTGTCCGCTGTGACCGCAAGTAGCAAGGCTGAGATGCATCTGGTTCCAACCTGCAGAGAGTGAGAACATGCTTCTGTTCCAGTTAGACTCCTCCTTGTCGGGATCGTTGCCTGAACCGAGCTCTATCTGAACGTCGCCACCCATATCCATAATAGGAGAAGGATCAGAAACGTAGAAGTAGAATGAGAAGTAGCCGTCTGCCTCTGAGCAAGGAGCGCAGAATGTATTTTCACCATACCTCTTGGCGAAGAGAAGGTCACCCTTCTGAGGGCCTGAAGCCTTGATACAATATTCACCTTCGCGGCAGTCTGAATCGAGTGACCATCCGCCGAGACCGGTATCCCAACCGTCAGTAGACTCACAATCATCAAATGTATCCGGAGCGTAAACACGGAGGTCGTCGATTGCAAGAGTACACTCGCCGCTACCTATTGTGTTGTACATACGGAAGAAGTTGAAGTTTGTAGGTACGAATCCGCCGTTTGCGCAAGATGCCATAGGATATTCAATCTCGTTCCAACCTGCATTGATAGTGAGTTTTTTCCACTCTACAGTAAGTTCCTGGTTGTCACAAGCACCGCCGCTGCAGAACTCGAACTGAGCTGAGTAGCCTGCACCGCTTGTAGGAAGGCAAGAAGGATCGCTGCAGTAGAACCACCATTTGAGTCTACCTGCCTGAACAGTTGTCTTGGTATCGATAGGAGTATCCCAAACTTTCTGGAACATAACTACGCAGTTTGCATTTGCAGTAGCACCCACAGAAGCTGAACCTTCACGGCAGTCTGAGTAAACACCTGCAAATCCACCGCCCCAACCGTCTGCTGTATCGCAAGCATCAAGCTGAACACCGGGGAGGACAACTACAGGCTCTACATACTGGCTGTTGTCGATATGGAGCTGAACAGCGGGAGCATAGTTGTAAGTTGCCTGAGAGATAGAGCTGATAGCACCTACGCGGAAGTAGAAGTCGCCGGGAGCGTCCATATACTGAGTGGACATTTTGAGGCGATACTGGTCTTCTTTGTTGGGAACTCTGCCGATTGTAACCTTGCAAGAGTTGTCACCTGAACCGTTGAGGGTCTTTGACACGTTGGGGTTAACGTCAACGAAGAGGGCAGCGTCCTTCACAGCTTCAGTCTCGTCAGTTGACTCAACTTTGAAGTATGCATAAACTATACACTCTGTAGGATGGAAGCAGATTGAATCGACATTTACACGAACATAAGGAGTAGTCTCGATGTTGTGAATGTTCTCACCTGCAACGATTTCTACAATCTCGGGCTCATAGTAGAAGTTCTTTACGTCAGAAGAGAACTCATATGTACCTGAGAAGAAGTTTTTATCTGAGTACGTACCGTCTGTCTTGAAGTTGAGGTCGCGACGTTCGGTCGTGGTAGCAGCTTCACCTGTGAACTTGTCCACAAAGTTCTGCTCTCTTGACATAAGCACTGATCCGTTGGTTGTGAAAAGGTCCTGAAGGATGTAGCCATTGGTCTCAGTATCTATGACAGCTCCGTGTATCCAGGCATTGGGCTGGTCGTAGTTGTCCACTTTACAAGCAGTAAAGAGGGCGGCTCCGGCGAGTGCAATACCGATATATTTTACCAAAGTATTCATTTCTAAAAAATTTGATTAAATTGTTAGTAGCATTATCAAGGATTCTGAACAAGACCGTTTCCAGAGATACCGGGGATATCGCGATAGTAACCGTTGTTCTTGTTGAATGTAAGAGGGTTACGTTTTGCACTTGCATAGTAGCAATACTGACGAACAAAAATGTAGTCGCCATTCTTGACATCGTATACAGGCTTCATAGCACCCTTGATGGTACCTTCGAATTTCTCGTGGAACTCCCTTCTTCTGATGAGGTCCCAAGCTCTTGTCTGCTCGAATGAAAGCTCTGCACGACGCTCGCGGAGAACGTTGGTGATATTCGGCTCAAGATCTTTTACGAAACCTACTCTGTGACGGGTAGCGTTGAGGCAAGTCTTTGCAACTGAAGCGTCACCAAGACCGCTCTCTGCATAAGCCTCTGCATAGTTGAGATAAACCTGAGGCAGACGCATATCGATGTAGTCTGTAGTAGAGTAGTTCCAACCACCCATACACTCGAAGTCTTCATCAAGGAATTTCTTGAAGAGGAAGCCGGAAGTTGTATAGTTACCACCATCGGTATCGAAACCTGAGTACTGCTGGCCTGAAGCACCGAATACATAGTATTTCTTGCCGTTGTACTCGCAAGACGTTGTGTTGTCCTGAGTTTCCATAATGCACTCGCCGTCGGGTTTGATGAAACCTGCCTGGATTATGATCTCGGTATTCTTCCAAGTTGTGCTCGGGAGGATACAAGTACCCCAGAGGCGCTGGTCTTTGTCTGCATAAAGGCCATTGGCTGATGCGTAGTGAACATACTTCTTTGAGGCATCGTAGCCTTCGTAGTTGTCGATCTTGCCACCTTCGAGAGTAGGCATAGTACCGTCCTCACCTTCCTTTGAGTAGTACTCATAGTTATCTACGAACTCAACAGTAGGGTTGAAGCGGCCCGGGTGAGGCCAAGAACCACGAGTCTGTTTGGGGTTGCCCCAGTGGTCGATGTTGTAACCATAACCTACGCCCTGTTTCTCGAAACCTCTGAGGAAGATAACCTCGCTGAGGTTTGCGGTAGGATGCTCGAAAATGTCCTGATAACCTGCAGCAGCACCTGCCTTGCCACCGAAATCTACGAGTGTAAGAGCACCGCCGTTGATAACCTCTGCACTTGCATCGATACAAGCCTGATAGTATCTGTTCATATCAGCATTGGTGAAACCACCTACAAGGCCTTTATCAACAGCCTCTCCGCTGAGGGGAGCTTTGTCCCAGTACTTTGCAAGAGATGCAGCGTGGAGAGCAGCCTCTGACTTGAGAGCAAGAGCAGCCCATTTTGTAGCACGTGAGTGGTTGCTGTTGAATTCGGTAGGAAGATAAGATGCAGCTGAGTCGCAGCACTCGAGAATATAGTCCCAAGTTTCAACCTCTGTTGAACGGGGGATGTAAAGAGTAGTAGAATCGTTTACATCACCAACTTCTGTGATGATAGGAACGCCACCGTATCTCTTTGCAAGAGCGAAATAGAGATATCCTCTGAGGAACCAGGCCTCACCACGGAGAGTCTGCTTTGTAGCCTCGTCTGCCTTCTTGAGCTGGTCGATGTAGCCGAAGAAAGAGTTTACGTGGTTGTTGTGCTCATATATCTCAGCCCAGCTCTGGCTGTATGAACTATGGTCGATGATATTGTAAGTCTGAGATCCTGTTGCATCATCAGTATTTACAATCTCAAAGTTACCGTTGTTGTTGGAGTCACCGATCTGATAGTGGAAACCCCAGGTAGGCATAAAAGCGTTATCCTCCATAGGCATCTCACGATAGAGGGTTGCAAGATATGCCTGGATACCCTCGTTGGATGCGAACAAAGCATCGGCTGTGATAGAGTCAGTAGGCTCTACCTCAAGGAAGTCCTTACATCCGGTAAAACCGGCAAGAAGAGCTATACCTATTATAAAAAGTTTAATATGCTTCATTGTAACGAGTTTTTAGAAGTTTACATTAATACCCATGTTGAATGTTTTCATAAGAGGATATACCCAACCGGTATTTGCTGAACCTGCCATAACCTCGGGATCGTAAGGCTTCACGTACTTGTTACAGAAAGTGAGAAGGTTGTTGCCGCTCACGAAGAGACGTACCTGATCAAGACCGATCTTCTTGATGAAGGGCTGAGTGAAGGTATAACCGATCTCGACATTCTTGAGACGAACGTATGAGCAATCGAGATATGACATTGTAGAAGCGTAAGAGTTCTGATAAGGTGCATAGCTGCCAAGACGGATTGCAGGCCACTCGCCGGCTACCCAAGGTGATGATGCATCATATCTGTCTTCGTGATGCCAGCAGTCGAGGAACCAGGTAGGAACGTTACCATTCTCCCAGAAAGGAATTGTGTAGGTAAGTCCGTGGTATGTGGTGAAGCCTGCAGCACCCTGGAAGAGGATGTTGATGTCAAAGCCTCTCCAGCTGCCGCTGAGGGTGAGACCGTAGTTCCATACAGGCTGGTTTGAACCATCTGTAGAATAACCGTATGATATAGGCATACAGTCATCGCCGTCAATAACGCCGTCATCGTTGGTATCCTCATACATCCAGTCACCGGGGAGGACGTACTTGTTACCGTTGGTACCGCCATAAACAGCGTAGTTGTCTATCTGCTCCTGGCTTGTGAACTGGCCGATATAGTTGTAAATCCAAGCTATGTTGGTGTTACGATAGTCTGAACCGTTTCTCCACTGGCTATACTGGCTGAGGAAGCTTGAACGCTCGATGTAGAGGTTCATAGTCCTGGAAACAGTGCAGTTGCCGCTGATAGAGTAGAAGAAGTCACCGATTCTATCCTGATAAGAAGCAGAGAACTCGAGACCGTGAACGCGGTTGCTGTTGAGGTTCTCCTGAGGGAATGATGCACCGTAAGTATTAGGAACTGATACGTTTCTGTATGCGAGGATACCCTTTGTATCTCTCTGGAAAGCATCAAATGTGAAGTTGAGCTTGCTGTCGAAGAGACCGAGGTCGAGACCTATGTTCGCAAGATATGCTGTGGTCCAGGTAAGGTTCTCATTTACGAGAGCAGGGTTGGAAACGCCTTCTGTGATGACGCCATCCTCAAACTCTGCCCATCCGCCGCCTGAAGACTTGAATGCAGAGATGTACTGGAAAGCATTACCTGCATCCTGTCCTATGGCACCGTAAGATCCGCGGATCTTGAGGTTGGAGAGCCAGTTTACGTTGTCTTTGATGAAGTTCTCTTCTGAGATACGGTAACCGAGAGAAACTACAGGGAAGAAGCCCCAGCGTACGTTGGGATGATAACGGTATGAACCGTCATAACGTGCTGCTACCTCGAGGAGATATTTGCCTGCATAGTCGTAGTTGATACGGCCGATATGAGACATGTTGCGAGTGTGGCTTTCGTTACCGGTAGATGTCATATCTGTATCACCTGCATAGTCAACCTGGTCGTTTGTGTAGAAGTCATAATACTTGTTGGTATTGTTGTGGCTTTCATCGTATGACCTTGTCTCGAATACATATGTGAGAGCGAGATTGTGCTTCTCTGCGAATGTCTTCTTGTAGTTTGCCTGAAGCTGGGTAGTGAGCCAGGTTTCGTTTGAACGATACTCACCAATGGATGACTTTGAACTCCAGTACTGCTCTGTGTAAGAGTCTGTCTCCTCTGCGTATGTATAGAGGGGGCACTTCAAGGTAAGGGCTTTGTTGTGATAGAAGCGTGCATCGTATGCAACGTTACCCTTGATCTCGAGACCGGGAGCGAACTTAGGTTTCCAAGAGAGATCGAAATCGGTCTGGATGGCTGTGTTGTCCCAACGGTTGTAACCTACGTTGTCTGAGTAAGAGATTGCTACAGGGTTGTATGACTGACCGTCACGAACGTCGTTGTAGTAACCTTCCTGGTTGTTTGCGTAAACAGTCTTCCAAGGAATGGCTGTAGTGGCACCACGCCAGATGTTGAAGAAACCTGAGGTAGGAGTTGTTCTGTTATCCTTCCAGGCAGATACGTTGATCTTTGCCTGCAAAGTCTCTGTAAGCTGGGCTTTTACGTTTGAACGGAAGCTGAGCTTGTCGTAGTTGAGGTCGCCTGATTTAAGAAGACCTTCGTCCTGGGTTGAATTGAGGTTGAAATAATACTGGACTTTCTCGGAACCGCCTTCTGCAGATACGCTGTATTCCTGACGTACAGTATTGCTCTTGAATGTCTCGTCGTACCAGTCTGTGCTTGTGTACTCGCCGCTCTCCCATTTTGCAAGCTCTTCTGAAGAGATGTAAGCATCTCCACCTGCGTTGATGGCAGCATCGTTGCGAAGGAGGTAGTAGCCGTAAGCGTCGCACATTTCAACACGGTTTGCAGGTGAAGAAATACCTACGTTTGCGTTGAACTGGAAACGGGTCTTGCCACCCTTACCTGTCTTGGTAGTAACGAGGATAACACCGTTGGCTGCGTTGAGACCGTAGATGGCTGCAGATGCGTCCTTCAATACGGATACGCTCTCGATGTCCTCTGAGTTCAAACGGTTGAAGTCTGTGCTTGAGCGCTGGATACCGTCGATGATGAAGAGAGGTGTACCGAAACCGCGGATGTTGATTGTGTTGTTGTAAGAACCCGGCTCACCTGAAGTGTTACGGATGTTCAAACCTGAGACTTTACCCTGAAGTTTTGAGGTGAGGTCTGTAGAGGTGGTAGCGGAGATGGCTTTCTCATTGATGTTTGAGATGGCACCGGTGAGGTTTGCCTTCTTCTGTGTACGGTAACCTACAACGACTGCCTCTTCGAGGTTCTGAAGGTCTGTCATAAGTTTGATTGTCAAATCACTGCCGGCAGCGGCCTCTGCGTTGAGGAATCCGATGCAGGATACTGTGATCGTGCTTCCTGAAGGAGCCTTCAGAGAGAACTTACCGTCAATGTCGGTCATCACGCCGAGTGAAGGCTTGCCCGCTACGGTGACAAATGCACCGACGATAGGGTCGCCCATCTCGTCAACGACAACGCCGCTTACAGTTCTGTCTGCCTGTGCCTCCAGAGAGGTTTCCGGGCTTGCCGGAGCAGCATAGGTAACAAGAGTTGAACCTGCGAACAGCAGAGCTGCGCAGCAAGCCAACGCCTTGCACCCAACATTAAGAGTTTTGAAAACTTTCATAATGCGTTGTTTTAAAATTAGTTAGATGTGTTAGTTATGTGTATCTGCATAATTTTCATCTATATTCCCCTGTTGTTGCCTGGCCGAGGTGCCCTGATAGTTACCTATCTTTTAAAAAAGCGCTGCACTCCTTTTTGCGGAGGCACCCTTTCTGCGGGGTACAACAAGCACTTCTTTTGGCCACTTGAGGGAGGCATAATAGCCCCCTACTAACAGGGCGCAGTATTCCCAATAGGGCACTATCGGAGACAAATGTAAAGTTTTTTTCTCATTCCGCAAAATTTTGCGCAGAAAAATCGTCTTTTTTGTCGGAAATTTTTGCGAAAGCTTTTCGCGTCGGAGTTTTACCGTAGATTGCTGATTATCAAGCTGTTACGATACTTCTCTAGGGGGGGGGTATCGTGTAAGTA
>R06__coassemble_366_pt1 | contig 16591 bp, 12 predicted proteins | sample R06__metabat2_low_PE_030 | metagenome-assembled genome bin R06 | reverse complement strand
GTATGGCCTGAAGGAAAGGAATGTTCGCCACCATCCGGACGAGGCTCATTCACAGCATATTTAAGTCCCTGACATATACCATAATGCGCCACCGCTCCGGCAGAGGCTGCAACTACCACAGATAGGAATCTACGGTCCGTTTCCACGCCACAGAGCGACAAAGCCAGATCGGCCGCGATGGGGACATACTGGACATAGCTCTCCCACATCTCGAAATCGTGACGCCCGAACCAGGATGAATTGTCCTGGGCATCAGCCACGCCAAGACCGGCAAAAATAGCCAGCAGAATAACAACGAGTTTCTTCACAGATCAGTCAAATGCAAGTCCTGAATACCTTCTTATATAGAATTGGTCTATAGTACCCTTACCCTTGCGACTCACGAGGAAGTGGACTATCTCGGCTATTTCCTCGGGCTGGATAAGTTCGTCGTCCTTGAGGTCGGGCCTCTGCTGCTTCACCATCTCCGTCGCCACTCCTCCCGGGCTTATGAGATGGACCCTGATGCCGAAGGGCTGCACTTCTTTGGCCAAAACCTTTGTAAAACCTGTAAGCGCGTGCTTTGAAGAGGCATATACAGACTGGTCCTTATAGCCCTTGAAGCCCACTACAGAGGCGATATTGATAATAATCGGCTTCTCTGACTGCTTGAGATAAGGCAGTGCCTCCTTGCAGATAAAGAAAGGAGCGCGGGCATTCACGGCGAATATCCTGTCCCAATCGGCAGGCTCCACCTCTGTGAAACTTCCCTGCTGGGCAAGACCTGCGCAATTGACAACGAGATCGAGTCCGCCAAAGCACTCAACAGCCTTTCTCACAATATATTCCGCCGATTCCACTTTTCCCAGATCGGCAGGGATGACAAGAGTCTTCACCCCCTTCATCTCCAATGCGGCAGCCCTCAGGGATTCTTCGTTTCTTCCGACCAGAGCCAGATCATATCCGTCCGCTGCAAGCTGCAATGCTATCACCTTCCCGATGCCACGGGAAGCTCCTGTAACAAGTGCAATCATAATCTTTTGATATTTGCTCCTAGGGCATTGAGGCGGATGTCTATATCCTCATATCCCCTGTCAATCTGTTCAATATTGCTGATGGTGCTTGTCCCCGATGCGGACATCGCAGCAATCAGCATAGCTATACCCGCCCTGATGTCGGGAGAGAGCATCTTTCCTGCCCTGAGAGAGAATTTGTGGTCGTGACCTATGACAACGGCCCTGTGAGGGTCGCAGAGAATAATCTGCGCGCCCATATCGATGAGCCTATCCACGAAGAAAAGCCTGCTCTCGAACATCTTCTGATGGATGAGTACGCTTCCGCGGCACTGCGTAGCCACAACCAGCATCACAGAAAGAAGATCCGGCGTGAGTCCGGGCCAGGGAGCATCGGCGAGAGTCATTATGGAACCATCTAAGAATGAATCGATTACATAACTCTCCTGCTCCGGCACAAAGATATCGTCGCCCCTCTGCTCCAGCTTGATGCCAAGCCTTCGGAAACATTCCGGGATAATGCCCAGATTGCTGTAGGATACGTCTTTTATGGTGATGCTGCTCTGCGTCATCGCCGCCATTCCTATAAAAGATCCCACCTCTATCATATCCGGCAGGATGACGTGCGATGCTCCGTGAAGGCTCTTAACACCCTTGATGCGAAGGAGATTTGAACCTATACCTTCGATATTCGCGCCCATCGCCACGAGAAGACGGCTGAGCTGCTGGATATAAGGCTCGCAGGCGGCATTGTATATCGTCGTCTCGCCATCGGCAAGAACAGAAGCCATCAGGATATTTGCCGTACCCGTAACGGAGGCCTCGTCCAGAAGCATATTGCAGCCCTTGAGACCGTCTGCAGACAGCTCGAAGGCACCTTTTTCGTTGTCATACCTGAGCGCAGCGCCAAGATTCACCATACCTTGGATATGCGTATCCACACGCCTGCGGCCGATTTTATCGCCACCGGGCTTCGGGAAATAGGCGTGGCCGAAACGGGCAAGGAGAGGTCCCACAATCATCACGGAGCCGCGTAGCGATGCACATTTGCGCACAAAATCGGCGCTGCCGATATATTCCCTGTCGATATTGCCGGCCTTGAACGAATAAGATCCTTTTGCGTGACGCACAACGTCCACGCCCATACCCTTAAGCATCTCTATGAGATTGCGCACGTCTAGTATTTCGGGGACATTGTCCATCCTGACCTCGTCCGAAGTCAAAAGTACCGCGCTGATTACCTCGAGAGCCTCATTCTTTGCTCCTTGCGGGCGTATTTCGCCACTCAGTCTGTGGCCTCCTTCTATTACAAAACTGCTCATATATGTTCCACTTCGGGCATCAGTTCTATCCCGAATTTTTCTCTTACTGATACTCTTATTTTATTCTCCAATGCTATAACCTCTTCCGGCAGAGCCTTTCCTGTATAATTGACTATCACCAACGGCTGCTTTTCGTACACGGCGACATTGCCGCTCCTTCTGCCCTTCCATCCGCACTGTTCGATAAGGAACGCAGCGGGAATCTTCACCTTGCCGTCCGGCAAATCGTAATGAGGCACTGCACGTTCTGCAACTTTTGCAACTCTTTCATAATCAGATACTTCCACTATCGGATTCTTGAAAAAGCTGCCGGCGCTGCCCATCTGTGAAGGCTCGGGAAGTTTTGCTTTACGTATCTCTATCACCGCATTTCTTATTCCCTGAGGGGAAATTTCTTTTCCTACGAGGACATCCTTCAGATTGCCGTATTCAAGTTTCGGGCAAGGATTTCTGGAAAGAGAAAACACTACGTGCGTTATGATATAACGGCCTCCCGCATTCTTGAAAAAGGAATCCCTGTACGCATAGCCGCATTCCGATACGTCAAAATGAATCAGGTCTTCCTCCTCTATGTCGTAGCAATATATCGTCTTTGCAATATCCTTGAACTCCACTCCATAGGCTCCTATGTTCTGCACTGCCGCAGCCCCTACTTCGCCGGGGATATGCGAAAGATTTTCGGGGCCCCAATAGCCGTTCTGCGCAGCCCAGAGGCAGAAATCATCGAAAATGACGCCGGAGCCGACAGAAACGAGGCCATCTCCAAGGTCCTCTATAAAATTCACCTTCGAGTGAAGGATTGTGCCCTTGAAGTCGTCCGTAAAAAGCAGATTGCTGCCGGCCCCGATATGCTTGATGGGCCTTTGAATCTCTTCGAAATCTATATCGAAAAGATCCGCAACAGAGTCATATTCAAGCATATAGCGGCACGACACCTTCATTCCGAAGGTATTCTTGCCGCTAAGGTCGCAATTATAAGTCTTCTGTATCATTTAACCTATTTCCGCCCCGTTCGCGAGGACTTCCTGAGGGGTGATGAATCTCATCTTTCCGTCTCCCTGACGTGCCATCAGTATCATACCCTTGCTCTCGATACCCCTTATCTTGCGGGGAGCGAGGTTGGCAAGGATACAAATCTGCTTGCCCACCATATCCTCCGGAGAATAATATTCGGCGATGCCGGAAACTATCGTCCTTTTGTCTATGCATGTATCGATGGAAAGTTTGAGGAGTTTGTCTGTCTTGGGCACCCTTTCGGCCTCGAGGACCGTGGCAGTGCGGATATCCATCTTCTCGAAATCTTCGAAAGAAATTTCGGCCTTCTGCGGGGCCACAACCTTTGCAGCCTCGGCCTTTGCGGCCTCTTCCCTTTCCTTTCTGATGGCGTCGAGCCTTGAAAGCTGCGCGTCGATGGCATCGTCTTCAATCTTTGCGAAAAGGAGCTCCGCCTGACCTATCTGATGGCCTTCGGGGAGTATCGATTCGTTTCCGAGGATATCCCAGCTGAGGCAGAGACCGTCTGCAGCAAGGCCCGTATGGAGAGCCGCTCCCTCGCCGTCCTTGAATGTATTTTCAGTCTCCTGCTCACCTTTTCTGTGGTCGAAACCGGCCTGGACGCCCACCTGAAGCATATTGCGGAGCTTTTCTGCGGCAAAAGGAGTGAACGGTTCGAAGGCGATTGCAAGATCGGCGCATATCTGCAGGCAGACATTGAGAATGGTGGCGGTGCGGTCCATATCGGTCTTTGCAACCTTCCAGGGCTCGCTGTCGGAGATATATTTGTTGCCCACGCGGGCAATCTCCATAGCATCCTTGAGGGCCTCGCGGAAATGATATGTATCGAGATTCTTCTCGAGAGAAGCCTTGAGCTGCGGTATCTCGGCAAGAGCTGCCTTATCGACATCCAGAAGTTCGCCTGCAGCAGGGACTTTCCCGCCGAAATATTTGTGAGTCAGCACTACTGCACGATTGACGAAATTGCCGAAGATGGCAACGAGCTCGCTGTTGTTCCTGGTCTGGAAATCCTTCCAGCTGAAGTCGTTGTCCTTTGTTTCGGGAGCATTGGCCGTAAGGACATACCTCATCACGTCCTCCTTACCGGGGAACTGCTCCAAGTACTCGTGCGCCCAGACCGCCCAGTTGCGCGATGTAGAAATCTTGTCACCCTCGAGATTGAGGAATTCGTTGGCGGGGACATTCTCGGGCAGGATATAATCGCCATAGGCCTTGAGCATTGACGGGAATACAATACAGTGGAAAACTATATTGTCCTTGCCGATGAAATGCACAAGCTTGGTATCTTCCGACTTCCACCATTTTTCCCAACTCTGCGGCAGAAGCTCCTGAGTATTTGATATATAGCCTATCGGGGCATCGAACCATACATAGAGCACCTTACCCTCTGCGCCCTCTACAGGTACGGGCACGCCCCAATCGAGGTCGCGGCTGACGGCCCTTGGCTGAAGGCCTCCGTCTATCCAGCTCTTGCACTGGCCATAGACATTGCTGCGCCACTCCTTGTGGCCGGAAAGTATCCATTCGCTGAGCCATTCTTCATACCTGTCCAGAGGCAGATACCAATGGGTGGTCTTCTTCTTTATGGGCTCGGCGCCGCTGAGTTTCGACTTCGGATTCAGAAGCTCCTCGGGGCTAAGCGTACTTCCGCATTTCTCGCACTGGTCGCCATAGGCTCCCTCTGCGCCGCATTTGGGGCAGGTGCCCACGATATAGCGGTCGGCAAGGAAAGTCTTTGCTTCGGGGTCGTAATACTGCTCGCTCTCCTTTGTTATGAATTTGCCTTCATCGTAGAGCTTTCTGAAAAATTCCGACGCATTTTCGTCGTGCACCTTTGATGAAGTGCGGCCGTAGATGTCAAAATTGATTCCGAGCCCGCTGAAGGAATCCTTTATTATCTTGTGATACTTGTCAACTATGTCCTGAGGAGTGACGCCCTGCTGACGGGCCTTGATGGTGATGGGCACTCCGTGCTCGTCCGAGCCGCACACATAAAGGACATCCTCACCTTTCATTCTGAGATACCTCACGTAAATGTCGGCGGGCACATACACGCCCGCAAGATGGCCTATGTGGACGGGGCCGTTCGCATAGGGCAAAGCGCAGGTAACCAAAGTTCTTTTGTAATTCTTTGTCATATTCTATCTTGCATTATTCAATTTCACACTTATCGAGTTTCTTATCTTGTTGTTTCTCGTCATTTCCATCAAAAGGTCCATCTGAGCCTCTCCGGAGGCCGTTTTCAGGAGTTCCTTGCATTCTTTCTGCCTTTTGTCTATCCTCGCGAGCTGATACCTCATAAGCTCTTCGGGGATGTACTTTACAATGGCCGTGGACGTTTTCGTGAGAGTGCTTCTGAAATCCTCCACGGAAAGGTCATATTTCTCCACTACCAGATCGGACACCAGACGCGCCATATTCCTGTCTTCTGAAGCTATCAGCCTGGCTTGAATCTCCTCCTGCGAAAGGCCTTCATCATACAGACGGCCGTATTCATCGTACGTCTTCCTCATCGCTTCGTCCGAGAATACAGCTCCATCGTCCTGCAGGACGGAATCTATGAACTCGAAGACCGTGAGGGGATCTTCGTTGTAATACTCCGAATCCTTGTCAAAGAGCATTTTTTCGAGGCCATACCTCAGGACATACTGCAGAAGATTTCTCTCCCTTGGCGAAAGAAGAGGATCTCCGGCTTCTACGCTAACAGGCTGTTCTACAATTACTTCCGGCAACTGCTCCAAGAGCCTTTCCTCCCTCTGCTTCTGTTTGAACTCCTCGTCCCTCATCTTGAGGCGGACATTGTTCACCCTGGAGAGGAGTATCTGCTGATCGACATCAAAGCGCACGGCGCAATCCTGCACATATACTGTCCTCTTCACAGGATCGGGCACCATCGCTATGGTATCGGCAAGGTCATTTATCAGAGCCGCCCTCTTGAGAGGATCTCCGGAGGCTTCTTCCAGCAGAAGGTCTGTCTTGAAAGAGATGAAGTCCCTCTCGTTCTTTGCGATGAAATCCTTTACCTCATCCAGAGTGTGCTTCCTTGCAAAATCGTCGGGATCCTGACCTTCCGGAAGGAGCACCACCCTAACGTTCAGACCTTCGGCCAAAACAAGTCCCAGGCCCTTCAGAGCCGCTTTTATGCCTGCTTTGTCGCCGTCGTACATTATCGTCACATCCTCTGTGAAACGCCTTATGAGCCTTACCTGCTCGGCCGTGAGGGCCGTACCGCACGATGCCACTACATTCTTGAGGCCCAGCTGATGCATCGACACGACATCGACATTTCCCTCGACGAGAATGCATTTCTTCTCCCTTGCAATCGCTCCCTTCGCCAGATAAATCCCGAACAGGGAATGACTCTTCGAGTAGAGTTCCGAATCCGGCGAATTCATATACTTTGCAATATTCTCGTCGCTCTTGAGCGTCCTTCCGCTATAAGCTATCACCCTTCCGCTCACTGAATGTATCGGGAACATCACCCTTTCGCGGAATTTGTCCTGTATCCTTCCGTCGTCATAGACCTTGCAGAGGCCTGCAGCTATCAGGTATTCGTCCTTGAAACCGGCTGCGCGGGCTGCATCCACAAGCTCGCTCCTTCCGGAAGGAGCCCAGCCGATGCCGAAAGTCTTTATCGTATCGTCCTGCACGCCCCTCGACTTCAGATACTGATAGCCCAAAGTCCTTCCCTCGCCCTCCCAGAGCCTTTTTTCGTAAAAATTCTGGGCAAATTCGCTGACTATATGGATGCTCTCCATCCTCTGCTTCGAGGCGAGTTCTTCGGCCGAAAGTTCCTTTTCGACCACCTCTATCCCGTATTTTGCGGCTATATACTTGAGGGCCTCTGTGTAGCTCATATTCTCGTGCTTCATAAGGAAGCCTATCGAATCGCCCACCTCGCCGCAGCCGAAACATTTGAATATGCCTTTTGACGGGGTGACATAGAAAGAAGGGGTCTTTTCGTTGTGAAAAGGGCAGCAGGCGACAAGACTCGCCCCCCTCGGACGGAGGGAGACGAAATCGCCTACTATGTCCTGAATGCGGGCCGCATCCCTTATCTTTTCTATCGTACCCGGTGCAATCATTTCCTAATTTGCTATCTCACAAAGGAATTTGAGCCTGACAAGGCGTATTTCCCTCTCTTCATAATCCTGGCCGAGCTCTTCCATCGCATCTTCGACAGAATCTGTCTCGGCGTCTTCCTTGAAATAATCGTAGATATCGTCCACGATATCTTCGTCTATCGTCTGCTCTATGTAATAATCCAGATTGAGGGTGGTACCGGAATAGACTATCGCTTCGAGTTCCGATATGAGTTCGTCCATATCCAGGCCCCTGTTCTGGGCTATGAGCTCGAGCGAGAGTCTTCTATCCACACTCTGGATGATATATACTTTGTTGGCCGATTTCGACGCCATCGACTTGACGACAAAATCGTCCGGACGCATTATCTCGTTCTCTTCCACATACTTGGCTATGAGCTCGACGAATTCCTTGCCGAACTTTCTGGCCTTGCCCTCGCCCACTCCCTGACAATTCCTGAGTTCCTCAAGGGTGATGGGATACATTATGGACATATCCTCGAGCGATGCGTCGCTGAATATCACCCAGCTCTGAAGGCGTTTCTTCCTTGCTACATCCTTGCGGAGTTCCTTGAGCATCGCAAGAAGCATTTCGTCGCCGCCTCCGCCGCCTTTTGCCGCAGCCGGATCTTCGTCATCTTCATAATCGGCATCGGCAAATTCCCTCTCGCCCGTAAGCATCAGCTCGTAAGGATTTTCGAGGAATGCCTTTCCCTCCTTTGTAACGTGGATCAGGCCATACAGCTCTATTTCCTTATCCAGCAGATGCCTGATGAGGCCCTGATGTATCACGGCGCACCAGAATTTGACAGAATGGTCTTTGCCGGCGCCGAAAAATTCGGATTTGTCGTGCTTGTAGGACTTGATGAGGGCGTTTGCCTCGCCGGCGAGAATATTCGCAAGATGCTCTATCTTGAAATGCTCGGGCATCGATTCTATGAGTTCTATCACAAGGGACATCTCCTCCCTTCCGTCAAACTGCATCTTGGGATGTACGCAATTGTCGCAGCAGCCGCAGTTGTCCTGCGGATAATCCTCACCGAAATAATTGAGCAACAGCTTTCTGCGGCATTGGTTGGACTCCGCGTAGGCGACCGTCTCGCCAAGCAGCTGCTTCCCTATCTCCTGCTCGGCAATGGGCTTGCCCTGCATGAATTTCTCGAGTTTCTGGATGTCCTTGTAACTGTAGAATGCTATGCACTTGCCCTCCAGGCCGTCTCTTCCGGCCCTTCCGGTCTCCTGATAATACCCTTCTATGCTCTTGGGAATATCGTAATGGACGACAAAACGCACGTCGGGCTTGTCTATGCCCATTCCGAAGGCTATTGTCGCCACAATTACGTCAACTTCCTCCGAAAGGAACATATCCTGATTCGTCGCCCTTGTCTTGGCATCGAGGCCGGCGTGATACGGAAGTGCCTTTATGCCGTTGATACACAGAAGCTCGGCCAATTCCTCCACCTTCTTGCGGCTGAGGCAATACACGATGCCAGACTTCCCTGAATTCTGCTTGATAAGCTTTATGAGGTCTTTCTTGGGATCGATTTTTTCCCTTATCTCATAGTAAAGATTGGGCCTGTTGAACGAGGACTTGAACACCTTCGCGTCCATCATCCCGAGATTTTTGAGTATGTCGCTCTGTACTTTCGGGGTGGCCGTGGCCGTAAGAGCTATTATCGGGGCGATTTCTATTTCCTCGACTATGGAGCGGATACGGCGGTATTCCGGGCGGAAATCGTGCCCCCACTCCGAGATACAGTGGGCTTCATCGACGGCATAGAACGAAATCTTGACACGTCTGAGAAGGGCTACATTCTCGGGCTTTGTAAGCGATTCCGGTGCCACATACAGGATTTTTGTACGGCCCGAAAGAAGGTCTTCCTGAACCTCTGTAAGTTGTGCCTTGTTCAGGGACGAATTGAGAAAATGGGCTATTCCTTCGTTGCCGGCAACAAAGCCCCTTATGGCATCGACCTGATTTTTCATAAGGGCTATCAGAGGCGAAATGACGACAGCCGTGCCCTCCATAACGAGGGCAGGAAGCTGGTAGCAGAGGGATTTCCCTCCGCCTGTAGGCATCAGTACGAAGGCATTTCCTCCTCCCACAAGATGCTTTATTATTTCCTCCTGATCGGCCTTGAACGATGTATAGCCGAAGAATTCCCTCAGTTTTGACTGAAGCACGCCCGAATCTGTTTCCATAGTCGCAATTCGAATTTTCATCTAAGTTAGCACTTTATTTTTACACAGACAAATATAAATTTGTATATTTGCGGGCCGAAAGCTCAAAAAGGGTGAATTATGCCTTTTTTTGAGCCTTGTGAGTTTATATTTTGTACAACAAATAACTTTTTATTAAAAAATGAAAACACTTAAAATCTTCGCAGTTGCGGCTCTGTCAATTTCACTGCTCGCATCCTGCAACTCAAACAACGACCCCAAGGTCGATGTAGCTATGCCTTCACAGGCTCTTGTAGATTCTACAAGCTACCTCGTAGGTATCAATTTCGGTTACTTCATCAAAGCCAACGGCTTCGGCGAGAACCTCAACTATGCAGAGATAAAGAAGGGTATGATGGATTTCATCAACTCTGAGGGCAACCAGTACGATCCCGCTTTCAACGAGCAGTTCAAGATCAGCCCCGACACAATGAACGAGATCTTCAGCAAATTCATCTCTTCAATGAACGAGTACAAGGCTGCAGTAAACCAGGCCAAAGGTGAGGAATTCCTCGAGGCAAACAAGATGAAAGACGGTGTTGTCACAACAGACAGCGGTCTTCAGTACAAGATAATCGAGGAAGGTAACGAGGTTCATCCCGCAGCTGCCGATACTGTTTGGGTACAGTACAAAGGCACCACTATCGACGGTGAGCAGTTCGATGCAAGCAACCCCGAGAATCCCGCAGTGAAGATGATCCTCAGCAGAGTCATCGCAGGTTGGACAGAAGGTCTCCAGTTCATCGGTGAGGGTGGTAAGATAGAGCTTTACATCCCCGCTGAGCTCGCATACGGCGAGAGAGGAAGCGGCCCCGTTATCGGCCCCAACTCAACCCTCATCTTCGAAGTTGAGCTCGAGAAGGTAGGAAAAGTTGCAGAAGCTGCTGCAGAAGAATAATTGATTATGGCTCTGGAACTGGAATGCAAGATAGTCAGGAAACTGGCTGTCCAGACCGGAAGGTCTGCAAGAGGTGATTGGGAGAAGCAGGAGTTCATCGTGGAATACCGCGACGGCAACTATCCCAATCAGGTATGTATGAATGTGTGGGGAGCGGACAAAGTGAAAGACCTCGAGAATTTCCAGGTCGGAGACGAAGTGAAGGCATCCTTCAATCTGAGCAGCCGCGAATTCAACGGCAGGTGGTACACGGACATAAGGGTATGGAAAATGGAGCGCAAATCGACTGCACCTCAGCAGCCTGCTTCAAGGCCTGTACCTTCTAGTGAACCTTACAGGCCCGCCGGAGACACTTTCAGGTCGGCTCCCGCAAACGAAGCACCTGCTTATAGGTCGGTGCCTCTTCCCACGGAAGAAGACCTCCCCGCAGGGGGCTCGTTTGAAGACGATGATCTTCCATTCTGAAACATCTACGAAAAGCCGAGTGATTTTCACCCGGCTTTTTTGTATCAAGCAGTATCCCGGAAACGGCTCGGACCGTAAAGTCACTCTCCATTACTTCTATTGACTCTCCCAAAATCAAGCACTCTCTCAGAACTTTGATAAGGACCGGGATGAGATAAGGCTCTTTTTCGCACTGGTATTCGAATCATTAATAAGGACCAGGACGAGATAAGGGCTTTATTCGAACAGGTGCTCAATTCATCGATAAGGACCTGGATGAGATCAAGCTCTCTTTCGAACAGGTGGCATCTTTTTAAGGGGGACCAGTGCGATAATCGCAGTAATTTCATCCCGATAGAGGCTCTATAAGGCTACTCTGGGACGATATTCGCGGAGATTTCATCACGGTGGCGTCTAAAAAATAGGGACCAGGATGAAGAAACCTCGATTTTCGAACTAGTTGCCCTCTAAAATGATGTGAACCCCAAAGTTTGAACGATTTAACTTTGATTGTTATGGGTCCTTTTGGGGGACGAGACGTGTTTACTTATAAGCTATTCACCAGATTCTCTTCAAATCAGAGTATTTCAAATGAAGGACGCGGCCGAGTTGTTTGAGATTTATACCGTGAGATTTTCTTGCGAGGCGACAAAGGTCCAGACGTTGCTGAATCGTAAGGAGCGACAGATCTTGCTCTCCGAATTCCGACTTTGACACAGACACAAGAATTGAAATCACATCGGAATCTGTCAGCGAAATCTCATTTCCGTACATCTCCTGATTTATTACATCCTCATTTTTTTTGTTTAGTTCGTACATAAATCCTGATATTCCGCCAAAAGCCATCTCTGCACGTTTATAATCCACATATGAGCCGGGATAAATCAAGTCGTTACCGGAGGCCATCCAATCGGAGGGGATTTCAAGTTTTGTCCCATACCTTTTTCTTCTTTGATATTCGGATATAACACCTATTGGCTCAGGTTTGCCCCATAAAGAGAATCCTCCGGAAAACATAAGAGGCCCTGAGCCCCATCTATAGCTCGTCGGGAGGACCGGAATTCCGGCCGACATCGGATTGCGGAGGACATAACAGATTTTTTCCTGCAACATCTCCTTGTTTGGAATGAGCCAGCAGTCATACTCCCAATCTTTGTTCCTCTCTGCCGGATAATTGTTTGCAAGCCACATTTCGGTAAGTTTCCTGTACTGACCCATAAATTTCATACAATCGGAATAAGTGCCGTGAAGAATAAAATGAACGTGATTATCCATAAGCACAAAAGCTATTACCACTACTTCAGGTACAGAAATCCTGCAGAATGCAACTCTGTTCATTCCGGCAATGAAATGTTCTTCAGATGAGAAAAGGACACTGCTTTCGAAGCCCTTGGAAGCAGCGTGATAATAATGTCTTTCTTCCATAAGAACTGTGCAGGCTGTCTTTAAAATCTTGAAATTTTGTCTTTGAACCACCTTGATTCAAAAGAACAAAAATCTCTTCTCCTCAAACCTGCACCAAAGCAAAGCTACTGATAATCTTATATTTGGCAAGAGAAGTGTGCCTAGAAACCCTAAACTTTTTACATTAACTGAAAAGATTTTTACAATTGCTGAAACCTTTATGAAATTGTAAACAGAATTTACAATTACTCAAAGCTTTTATCCGCATTCTAACAGTTTACCAAAATATATCCTGCTACAAAATTTAAAGAGATGATTCTTGGATTTCGCAAAGGAATAACATTCACGCAATCTCGGAAACACTTACCAACATTCCGAGACCATCTATGGGCCCTCTGAGCGAAAAATGGACTTCACGACTTTACGGATATAAAGCTGGAGAGCCTGCCGGATATAAAGCTAGTGAGGACCGGGATGAGATAAGGGCTTTATTCGAACAGGTGCTCAATTCATCGATAAGGACCTGGATGAGATCAAGCTCTCTTTCGAACAGGTGGCATCTTTTTAAGGGGGACCAGTGCGATAATCGCAGTAATTTCATCCCGATAGAGGCTCTATAAGGCTACTCTGGGACGATATTCGCGGAGATTTCATCACGGTGGCGTCTAAAAAATGGGGACCAGGACGAAGAAAGGCCATTTCTCATCCCGGTCATAATCTATAAATCCGAGTCAACCGAAATCAGGAAAGTACAAGCGGAACAAGAAAACCCCGATTCCCGGACAGGCAATTTAAATCTATTAAAAGATAGACCCCTAGGCGAAGCAGAGCTACATTTTTTTGGAGCCCTGAAGCTTGTAGACGACGTTTACGAGTACAGAGCCCAGGATTCCGGCGCAGATGGAGCCCATCAGGACGGCAATCTTGCCTGAATTGCGCATCACAGCGATGATTTCGGGCGCCTGGTCGCCGAATGAGAGGGTGTCGACGAAGATAGACATCGTAAACCCTATTCCTCCGAGGCAGGCTACGGCAAAGAACATCGGCCAGGTGGCCTTACTCGGCATCTGACCTATTCCGAGTTTGATTGCAATAAAACTGAACAGCGTGATTCCCAGAGGCTTACCAAGAAGAAGGCCGAGGAATATACCCATACTTGCACTTCCCATTGAAGGGTCGAAATTGAACACGTTGAAATATTCCGCACTCGTTATTTCCACTCCTGCATTGGCCAGGGCGAAAATTGGCATTATAAGGAAATTGACCCAAGGGCTGAGGAAGTGCTCCACGCGATAGCTCATATCCATAGCTCCGTGAGCAACCTGCTCGAGCTGCCTCAGACAATGCTTCTGGGGACCGTTGGGGAAGGGTTCTTCGTCGATACCCTTGTACTCATCGAGAAGACTGATGAGGTGATTTCTCTTATGGTAATACTGGGCTTCGTTGTATCTTGATGTCGAGGGAATGATGAACGCCATCACAACGCCTGACATTGTAGCGTGAATGCCGCTGTAATAGAAAAGTATCCACACTGCGATTGCCGCAATGAGGTATGGCGCCATCCTCTTTTCTCCCAATTTTCTGAGCAGAAGGGCTATAGCTACCACCACAAGGGCTATGATAAGGACGCCTATCTTTATTGCACCGCCATAGAAGAATGCGACAACCAGAATGGCTATCAAATCGTCCGCAATGGCCAGTGCCGTAAGGAAAACTTTGAGCGATACGGGCACTTTGTCGCCGAGCACAGATAGTATGCAGACTGCGAATGCTATATCGGTAGCCGTAGGAATACCCCAACCGCTTGCCGCCGCAGTTCCGTGATTGATGAAAGTGAATATGAGCGCAGGGGCTATTACTCCGCCGAATGCGGCGATAATGGGCATCAGGGCCTTCTTGGGGGAAGAAAGCTCGCCGTAGGCTATCTCACGTTTGATTTCCAGACCCACCGTAAAGAAGAATACCACCATCAGGATGTCGTTGATGAACTTCTCTATCGTAAGGTCTCTGGGGAAGAGGAGATTCACGCTGCTGTCCGGACTGTACAGATGAATCTGGAGATGCGTCTCGAGAATGTCCCTATAAAGATCTTTTGTGAACGGAAGATTGGCAAGAAGCATCGCAACGACGACGCACACAAGCAGAAGCACCCCCTGAAACCAGGGCTGTTTTGAAAGTTTGTCGCTTGTTTTGTTGAATTTGATTAATCCTTTGTTCCAGGAATAAACGGGAATTATTTTCATTTTACTACTAACTTTTCCTAAAGGGCCGCAAAGTTAGTCAAAAATATCGAGTAATCATACCCTTTCAAAAGAACATCCTTCTATTTTGAAAGCTGCACTCTCAAAGTCTTCGCAGGCAGAAAGCCTCACCTTGAGAGCCATCGTGCATTCCATCCCGAAATCCTGCGAAATGACTTCCAGCCCGAGGTCTTTCACCATCTTCATCACCGGATTCATCGAGATGTAACCAAAGGACAGATTGTATTCAAGGCAGGCTGTCTTTGTTATCTGCACGGCATTGGAAAGAGCATCGGAAGTACTTGTTTTATAAGCTCTTATCAGACCCGGGATACCAAGTTTTATCCCTCCGAAATAGCGCACGACGACAACGAGAATGTCGCTGAGACCGAAGGAATCTATCTGCCCGAGGATCTGCCTCCCGGCCGATCCCGAAGGCTCCCCGTCGTCGCTGGAGCGGAACTTTTCGCCCGTGTGTCCCAGCCTGTAGGCATAGCAGTGATGCCTGGCGTCGTGGTACTCCTTCTTGAGGGAGGATATTATTTCCTTTATTTCCTCCTCCCTTTCTACGGGATATGCAAGGGCTATGAATCTGCTTCCGTTATCCTTGAAAAGTCCTTCGGAAGCCGCCGCTATGCTCTTGTATGTGTCTTTTATCTCCGCCATAACAAAAATCAAAATTAGGACATTTTTCAATTCCCTGCAATTTTTTGGCTCAAGGTATCTTTTTTTGTCTTATCTTTGGGCTCCCAAAAACGGCAACTATGATTTTCAAATATAAGGTTTCACTGCCCTCCATAAAGGGTTTTTTCCGTGAGTACGAGGTGAAAGACACCACCACGCTCTATACTTTCCACAAACAGATGCGCTCCGATATGGACTTTCCGCAGGATCAGCTTGTCCTTTTCAAGGCTGTCGATGCCGCCGGAAACGCCCTCGCGCGCTATGCCCAGGTGGATCTCGGCTACGGCACAATAGACAATAAGACGATGGGGGCGCTCCACAAGGAAGGGCTCGACAGTTTTGTCTATTTCTACGACACGACGAATGTCAAAAGCGTCCTTCTGGATTTTGTAGATTCGTACAAGTCATCGACGAACGTCCTTTTCCCCGCTCTTGTGGGCGTAAAAGGCCCCAATCCCATAGAGTTCGAAAACGGATATGTCGCCTTCGAGGATCTTCCGAAAGACAAAAAGAAGGATCCGGACGAAGATGACTGGGACGATGATGAGGAGGATGAGAACGAAGAAGAAGCCATAGAGCCCGAAGAGGAAGTCTTCGACGAAAATGAGCAGTGACAGAAAGCTTGTCATTGTACTGGGCCCGACAGCAGTCGGGAAGACTGATTATGCGATAGAGCTCGCGCTCAAGTATTCATCGCCCGTAATTTCCTGCGATTCAAGACAGATTTTCAAGGAGATGTCGATAGGTACGGCCGTTCCTTCAAAGGAGCAGCTGGAGGCAGTCCGTCACTATTTCATCCAGGACCACAGCATCTTTCAGGATTATACCGCCGGAAAATACGAAATCGAGGCCCTGAGCCTTCTGGAAAGGCTTTTTGGGGAAGGTCACGAAACGCTTGTGATGTGCGGCGGCTCGGGATTCTATATCGATGCCCTGTGCCGTGGTCTCGATGATTTTCCGCCCGCCGACAAAGCCTTGAGAGAGAGCCTTATGGAGCGCCTCCGCACGGAGGGCGTCGAGTCCCTCAGGCTCGATCTTAAAAAAATCGATCCTGAGAGTTATTCCACAATCGACATAGCAAACGGCCAGAGGGTGGTGAGGGCCCTCGAAGTATGCCTTATGACCGGCCGTAAATTTTCATCCTTCAAGACAGCCCCTGCCAAAAAGCGCGATTTCGAGATTGAAAAAATCGGCCTCTGCCGTCCGCGCGAAGTTCTTTATGAAAGAATCGACAAAAGGGCGCTCCAAATGATGGACGAGGGCCTTCTCGAAGAGGCAAGGGGCCTCAGGG
>R06__coassemble_365_pt1 | contig 16660 bp, 11 predicted proteins | sample R06__metabat2_low_PE_030 | metagenome-assembled genome bin R06 | reverse complement strand
CAGACTGTAGCACAGAATGAGGCTGATGCAGCCAGCACATTCGATGCGGGAAGCCAGTCATCATCAAACTTTAGTGAATATCCTAAAACTCTTAATGAAGGAAAACAGGGTAAGCATATACCGGGACACAACAATTACCAAGAAGGAAAGAGTGAATTAACTATTTCCATGTCTGAAGCCTCAAAACTTGTCAATGAATATTCTGGCAAAGGCACTCCTGTTGGAGACAATAAGGAGAGAGTTGACTTTGGACAAATTATCGGAAACTATAAGGACCCTGGCACAGGTGATAGCGTCCCTACTACAGTAGGAATTATTCATTATTCTAAATCAGGAACCCATATAGTGCCGGCAAGGCCTAAGGAGGAATAAATATGGCAGAGATAAACAAGCAGAGATTTGAACTTTTACTGCAGCATACTCACTCTCATGCTAATGGCAAGTATGTACTTTATGATAATACGGGAAAGAGCGTGGAAGCGGTGTATGATACGGATTATGAATCTGATAACGGCCTTGACGAGGACGAGGAAGGGTATGAAGAATACCAATGCATTGCTTTTAAGCGGATTTCAGATGGTAGCTTATTCGAAGTGAATTATCGACAAATTCCAGTCAAAGCGGAGTGTGATGGCGAACAAATTTATTAGTAATGAAGAATGTTTGCATTGTCGTAAAGGGGATGGCGTATTATAATAAATGTCGTCATCTCCGTGACAATAAAATGACAATACAATCTCTCAAAAATAGAAAAAATACATTCAAACAGTTCAAAAACGAACTGAAATTCAAACTAAAATCAAGCAGAGAAACTATATTACAAGTTGGACTTTGCGAGATGGACCGTGCGCGAGCATGTGCTCGCAGCACCGGCTTATAAAAGTATTCATATTGTGTTATTCGTTGGAGCGTGCGAAGGTCATCCAATCGGCCAGCATTTTGATGGCAAAATCTCAAATACAATAGAAAACCTGATGCAGTTGCAAAAATCTATTTTAATCAAGAGGGCACGCATATGGATATTCGCAGAGACTACTATCTGGATAAATTAATAAAAAGAAAAAACAATGGCCTGGTTAAAGTGATTACCGGTATCAGCAGATGCGGGAAATCCTATCTGCTGAATAATATTTTTTATCATTATTTAGCAGATTCCGGTGTCAGAGAGGATCATATCATTCGCTTTGCTTTTGATTCGGCCGATGATCTGGTCCTGATTGGCGAAAGTCTGATTAAAATTGAGCAAGAGAAGCGTGGCGCAGATCCCGAGAAATTTATGGCATACATCCGCTCCAGGGTAACCGATGATGATATGTATTATCTGCTGCTGGATGAAATACAGATGCTTGACTGTTTCGAGACGGTGCTGAACGGATATCTTCGTAAGGATAACATGGATATTTATGTTACCGGAAGCAATGCGAAGCTGCTGTCAAAAGATGTCGTAACCGAATTTGCCGGCAGGGGTGATGAAATTCATCTGTATCCTTTGAGCTTTGCGGAATTCATGTCCGTTTATCACGGCGATAAATATGAAGGACTGTCGGAATATATGTTGTACGGAGGCATTCCTATTGTTGTTCTCAGAGAAAGTGCAGCAGAAAAAGCAGCAATTTTAAAAAATCTGTTTGACGAAATATATATTCGTGACATCACCAAACGAAACAGAATTAAAAACATTGGTGAAATGGAAGACCTGCTGAATGTCTTGTCTTCTTCTATAGGTTCGCTTACGAATCCGGAAAAATTAAGGAATACCTTCCGAACTCTGAAGAAGTCAAAAATCACCTCGCCTACCATCAAAAAGTATCTGAATTATTTTGAAGATTCTTTCCTTATTGAATCCGCGCAAAGGTATGATATCAAAGGAAAAGCATACATTGAAACGCCAAAGAAATATTACTTCTCCGACCTGGGGCTGCGGAACGCACGGATTAATTTCCGGCAGTTTGAGCAGACGCACAGTATGGAGAATGTTATTTATAATGAGCTTCGCATGAGAGGCTACAATGTGGATGTGGGCATTGTACCGATTGCAGAGAAGGATTCGAATGGGAAAGTAATCCGGAAGCAGCTGGAAGTGGATTTTGTCTGCAATCTGGGTTCGGTGCGATATTATATTCAATCCGCATTTTCATTGCCGGATGAATCCAAAAGGCTGCAGGGAATAAGACCGTTCCGAAAAATTGACGACTCGTTTAAGAAAGTCATAATTACAAAAGATATCGTGCGTCCTTTTTACGACGAATTTGGAATCCTGACAATAAATATTTACGATTTCCTGCTTAATCCCGGCTGTCTGGAACAGTAAAGAACTCAAAAAAAGCGCCCGACATTTAATGCCTCGTTACAAAAACGCACTGTATCTTACAGGCGTTTTTTAGTTGTTCAATTCGATTTTACAATCTATCCGGGTTTACCTATGAATACTTTTCAAGAAAAGAGCTCACTTTGAGCTCTTTTTAGAGGGAGACTTTTAAGTTACAGTTACCAATGGGACACTGATGGTCTGGATTCTTTACGGTATTCGCGCGGGGGCTTGCCTATATATTTAGTGAATATCTCCCGGAAAGTCCTTGCGCTGCTGTAGCCGCATTCCTCCGCGATCATTTCGACAGGCAGCGTCGTGTCCTCAAGATATTTGCAAGCGTTTCTTATCCGGATTATCTGCAGGTTCTCCAGAAAGCGGTGCCCGGTCCCCTCTGTCAGCAGACGAGTCAGGTGCCTGGGGGTGTAATCAAACTTAGCCGCAGTACTTACCAGGTCAGCGCTCTGGTAGTTGTTCTGAAGGTACTGCAGGATCAGTGGGACATTCTTGTCTATCTTCGTATCCTTGTCAATAAATAGTTCCATATTTGCCATATAAAATGTCAGAAGCTGAGAAAAAAGGAGCATGACGAGCGCCACCTTTTTATAGTGCTGGCTCTGGTCTTTGCTGTTATGCAGCGCCAGCAGACTCAAGATGGCGTAGAGCACCGTTGAGTCATCCGCGGTATGAAAATACAAGAAGCGGTTGATGTTCTGCGCGGAAAGCAGCTTCGAGAAGAAGTGGGAAAAGATATCTTCCTTGGAAAATATTCCGTAAAAAGTCTTTTCAAAGGTCGCAGAGCGGATTATCAGATTTACCAGGCGGCACTCATCATTGAAAACAGAGATCGCATGCGTAGCTCCGGGCGCCAGGATCAAGACATCCCCTTTTTTCAGTGGGATCGTCCTGGATCCGGAGTAATTTGTACATTCCCCCTCCAAAACGTATATGACTTCATAGTAAGAATGAGAATGATAAATGGCCGGAACGTAATTCAGGTGAAACATTGCCTCTATGTCGTAGTTCCACCGGTCGATGATATCATCAGCCTGAAAATCCGCGGAGAAGTAAATGGATGAATTCGCGGAGAGGTACTGCTTTACATCCGTGTAGAGCTCATCAGGGAGCGCCCGGCCGGAATCGGTGCGGGGTATATCCAGGTGCTGCTCGGGATGCCGCAGATAATATTTTTTGAAAATGCCGACAATGGCTTCATAGTCGTAGATCGGATCAAAATGCTCCGTTATTGTGTAGATCATAGTTGGTTCCCCTTCCCAAAACATCGCGCCTCTTCTTTATGAGGACACTTTCAGCATATCAAAAATCATGTCCGATTTCATCCCCTTTTTCAAAAAGATGTCTTGAAAGGCCGTTTCTATACAATCCGGAGTTTCCTATGATGAAAGTGATATACAGGACCGATAACACAGTAAAGGGGGAATAAACAATGACGGTTCAAAATTCTGACAACAAGATGGCAGGTACGCTTCCTAAGGGCTTTAATCTCAAATGGAGCACCCACCAGATATCTTTTTCTATGCATTTTCTTATACTTGGCTATCTGACCTACTACTGCACCAACCGGCTGGAAATGGCTCCGGCTGCCGTAGGGGTTATTCTTCTCATCTCAAAACTGTTTGACGGCGTTACTGATGTCATCGCCGCAGTTGTGATCGAGAGAACCAAAAGCAAGATGGGCAAAGGACGGCCGTATGTGCTGCTAATGCCGGTTGTATGGGTCTTGACAGTCCTGATCTTTTCAACGCCCGAGTTCGGACAGGCCGGGAAGGCTTTTTTCATTTTTGCGCTTTACTTCATGATCAATTCCGTTGGCGTGACACTTGTCAGTGCCGCAGAGCCGGTCTATCTGGCCAGGTCTCTTAAAAATCCCGAGGATTCCGCGGTAGTGTTGTCTCTCAGCGGTTTTGCTGCGACGATCGCCGGAATCATCGGCGGAATCATGATCCCGCTTCTGATCACTCATTTTGAGAACGGATCAATGGGATGGACATGGATATCCCTGATCTTCGCCGTTCCCGGCATGATCCTTTCATTTCTCCGTGTTGCCCTTGTCAAGGAGAGAGATGACATCCTTGTGGAAACTGTATCGGAAAAATTCGGTTTCAAGGATATGTTCAAGGTACTCATGGACAATCGTCACGTAATCCTGCTGGTCGTAGTCCAGATGCTGGCGAATGTTTTTTCCGGACTCGGGACCGCAGTTATGACTTACTACTTCCAGTATATTGTAGGAAATATCAACTCTCAGGCACTCGTTACGGCGGCCGGTGTTGTCGGAATGCTGGTGCTGGTGTTCATGCCGCAGCTTTTTAAGCGCTTTTCCGTAAAGCAGGTAATGCTGGCATTCATGCTTGTGGGCGCTGTTGGATGCCTGCTCAGAATGATACCGGTTGTTCCGGTCCTGATGATCTCGTCCATGATGACTTATGCAGCAGTGATCCCGACCGGAATGCTTATGCCAAGCCTTCTGATCGACTGTATGGATTACAACGAGTGGAAATCCGGAAAGAGAGTTGAGGCAGTATTCGGAGCGATGAACTCTCTGGCATCAAAGGTCGGAAGCGGAATGGCGTCCGTGCTGGCCGGAGTGGTAATGGGCCTGGCCGGATATGACGGAAGCCTTGCGGTTCAGTCTGCTGCTGCAAATCAGTCCATCATAGCACTGTACGGCTGGATCCCTGCGATAATGTTTGTGATCATGTTCCTGCTTACAAGAAAGTACAAGATCGATGAAATGATGCCGCAGGTGCGCCGTGAACTTGAAGAGAGGAAAGGAAACGCATCATGCTGAAGATAGAAAATTGTAAAACCAACCATATGAAGGATCCTCTGGGTATTTTTGGTGATAAAGTCAATTTCTCCTGGATGCTGGATTCCGAAGAACGCGATGTCGTGCAGAAGGCATGGCATATCCGCGTGACGGATGAGTCGGATGAGCTTATATGGGACAGCGGGATCGTGCAGTCGGAGGAGTCTCTTTTTGTTCCTTACCGGGGTAAGACACTTGATGAGGGTACAGAGTATTTCTGGACCGTTGAGGTCACCGATAATACCGATGACACAGCGTGCTCAGGCGGACATTTCGAGACAGCCATGCGTATCGAGAGCATGAAGGCCTCATGGATCGAGACCGATCTTTTGGGAACTCCTACGGAAAAGGAGCCGAATACGCTCCAGTATTTCATGCCGACGGAGGACAAGCGCAGGAAAGAGGATTACCTCCGCCCGTCCACCTACTTCCGTAAAGAGTTCCATGCAAAAGGGAAAGTAAAAAAAGCGAGACTCTATATGTCCGCTCATGGTTTTTATATTCCTTACCTGAACGAAAAACGCATTGGCGACCGATACATGGCTCCCGAATTTACCGCCTACGAAAAAGAGATCCTCTTCCAGACCTATGACGTGACAGAAGATATCACAGCAGGTGATAACGCGCTTGGAGCCATCGTAGCGGACGGATGGTGGTGCGGAAGGATCGGCGCAGGAGGATCGGGAGGCTTCTTCGGATCGAATCATGCGCTTTTCGGCGCGCTGCGCCTTATATATGAAGACGGGACAGAGGAGATCATCCCCACCGACGAGACATTTTCTTACGGAACGGGTGCCTTTGTCTATGCAGATTTTTTCATCGGAGAAAAATACGATCCGTTCAGAGAGCCGACCGGCTGGAATCTCCCCGGATTTAATACGGACTGGCCGCTCTGCCACAAAGCCGGATACACGCTTGATACGCTGCGGCCTCAGGAGTATCCGCCGGTAAGGATCGTTCGCCGTTTTGCGCCAAAAGCGATCCTGCACAGCCCCAAGGGCGAAACTATTGTGGACACAGGGCAGGTTCTTCACGGCATGCTCACACTGCGTGTGCAGGCTCCTAAGGGAACTGTCATAACTCTCCGGCATACGGAGGTAATCGATAACAGTGGAAATTACCTGCACAGTATAACAGGAAGGAATAAGGAGCATCTGGACACCTATATCTGTACGGGAAATGGCATCGAGGAATACACGCCATCATTTGCTTTTCATGGATTCCGCTACGTCTGCGTGACCGGCATCCCGGATCTTAAAGCAGAGCAGATCACCGTAAATGTCATCTCCTCGGACAATGAGGATATTGGAAGCCTGAGGACGTCCGATCCCGAGCTGAATCAGCTTTTGCACAATATCTACTGGAGCCAGATCAGCAACTTCGCCTCAGTGCCGACAGACTGTCCGCAGAGAGAGCGGGGAGCATACACCGGAGATCTGGAGGTCTATATCGATACGGCAACCATGTTTCAGGATAATCTGAATTTTGTCAGACAGTGGCTTTCAGACCTCAGGCTGTCCCAGCGTGAAAACGGAAGTGTTCAGGACAAGGTGCCGATCGATTCGTCCGCGCAGCGTATGAGTGACGGCATGGGCAAAACGCAGGGAATAGCCGGCTGGGGTGATGCCGCAGTCATCGTGCCCTACAAGACATACCAAAGATTCGGAGACAGGTCCGTTCTTGAAGATTCATACGAAAGCATGAAGAAATGGACTGCATACATAGAGAATGAAGCACGGACAAAGAATCCGGCCGGGATAACCCGGTCTCTGCGATACAGGAATGACCCTGACTACCGCGAGGCGATGAAGTACTTAAGGAATGAAGGGTCGCATTTCGGAGACTGGCTGGCGCCGTCTTCAAAGAGCAACAACAGCGAACTTTCCTTCCTGGTCAACATGATCACTGTCCAGAAAAAAACCCAGGAGATCTTTGCGTCCGGATACTCTGCCAATACAGTTGACCTGATGAGAAAAACAGCAGCGATATTGGGGAAGGCCGACGATGAAGCATATTACGGAAGCTTATATGAGAAGATGCGGTCTGCTTTTATGATGCGGTATTTCAATGCCTCCGGGGACCTTCTCTGCAAGACTATGGGCGCATACATAATGGTTATCGCCTTCGACCTGGTACCCGAGCAGTGGAAGCAGAAGACACTGGACGAACTGGTCCGCATGATCCGTGATAACGGAGGCCGCATGGCGGCCGGATTTTTATCCATCGGCCTGATGATGGACTCCCTTTCGGAAAACGGAAGGATCGACGAGGCGTATAAACTGCTGTACCAGAAGAAGAGCCCGAGCTGGCTCTATGAGGTTGAACACGGCGCGACTACCATGTGGGAATCCTGGACAAATATAGTGGACGGAAAGGAGCCCAACAAGCTTTCTTACAACCATTACGCCTTCGGATGCGTAGGCGACTGGATGTTCCGTAAGATCGGAGGACTTGTGATGACCTCCCCGGGCTATAAAACGTTCGAAGTGAGGCCTCTTCCCGATGAGTCGCTGACACATGCCGGCCTTTCCTATATGAGCGGCTATGGCCTGATAGAGATCAGCTGGAAGAAAGAGAATGGGCTTTTTGCGATGGACGTAAAAGTACCCTGCAACACAACGGCACAGATCGTGCTGCCGGACGGAGAAACCCACACGGTTGGCAGCGGATGTTATCATTTTGAGTCTAAGGAGGTTTTAAATGCAGGCGTTTAATCCTTATCTCCCCAATTATGAATATGTCCCTGACGGGGAGCCACACGTATTTGACGGAAGGCTCTATATCTTCGGATCACACGATCGCTTCGGGGCAAAAAGCTTTTGCCTGAACGATTATGTGGCCTGGTCCGCGCCGGTCGATGATCTGGGAAACTGGCGTTTTGAAGGGACGATCTACAAAAAAACTCAGGATCCGGAAAATGCAAACGGCGAAAAAACGATGTTCGCACCGGACGTGGCAAAGGGACCGGATGGCAGGTATTACCTCTATTACGGACTGGCCAACCAGCGCAAGGTCAATGTTGCGGTATGCGACAGTCCTGCGGGGCAATATGAGTATTTTGGATGTGTGGTTTGGCCTGACGGTACGCCGTGGGGTCAGAAGGAAGGGGAATACATGCCCTTTGACCCGGGCGTACTTGTTGATGATGACGGCAGGATCCATCTGTATGCAGGTCAGGGACCGATGTTTCATCATCCCACGCCGATCCAGCCCAAGAAGGATTTCAACAGCACGGCCTGGCACGTTGAACTTGAGCCTGACATGAAGACGATGCGTTCCGTGCCGAACCGTCTGCTTCCCAACTGTACCGAGTCAAAGGGAACAGGGTTTGAGATGCACGAGTTCTTTGAGGCCAACTCCATCAGAAAATTTGGCGAAAAATACTATTTCATATATTCCTCCGTACAGAGTCACGAGCTGGTCTATGCAATGTCTGACAGGCCGGATGGCGGATTCAAGTATTGCGGCACTCTTCATTCCAATGGTGATATCGGAATAGATGAGTTTTTCCCTGTCAATTTCTTTGTCCGACCGACGAAAAAGATAAAGGCCTACATCGGCAATAATCACGGAAGCATCGTCGAGATAGACGGAAGGTATTTCATCTTCGGACACCGGCACACTAACGCAAGCATGTTTTCACGCCAGGGAGTGGCCGAGGAGATAAATATGAATCCGGATGGCACCTTTGACCAGGCCGAGATGACTAGCTGCGGATTGAACAAAGGTCCGCTGCGGGGTATCGGAGAATACTCTGCATCCATCGCCTGCAACCTTCAGGGGAAAAAGGGCGCAGCGTACTCCTTCTTCTGGCCCCAGACCAAGGCCCACCCGCGTCTTACCCAGGACGGAGATGACAGGGAGGCCGATCCCGGGCAGTATATCGCAAATCTGAAAGACGGCGCCATGGCCGGCTTCAAATATTTTGATTTTGAAACAGAATGCCCCGACCTGATAACCTTACAGATCCGCGGGCATGCGAATGGAACTCTTTTTGTATATGATTCAACGAAATGCAGGCATATAGCGGCAGCCGTGCAGATCAAGGCCGATACGGATGACTGGACAGCCTGCACTTCAAAGCTTGAGGTAAGCGGTGATAAGGCTCCCCTTTTTATGCGTTACAAAGGAAAGGGCTCGCTGGATCTGAAGAGTTTTGAATTTAAGAAGGAGGATATGGTGAAATGAAATTAAAAAAGATTCTGCTTGGGATCCTGTGTGTGATACTGATCCTGTATTGCCTTCTCTTCGCTATAAGTCATATTGCCTACCACCGCTCCGTCACGGCAACGCTTTTTGAATGGGTGGTGGCGAAACTTGTCCCTGACACGACCGAGGAGGAAGAAGCGGCCCGGCTAGAAGCCCTCTGTGAGGAAGAAGAACCGGTCTATGTATACGAAGAAAAGTATACTGTCACCCGGGAGAGCTTTGATAATCTGGACATCTATACGCTGAACGAAAGCGAGTCGGCTCCGATCCTCATTTACATCCACGGAGGAGCCTACGTTTCGGAGATCTCCACATTTCAATGGAGGATGATCAACATTATCACGAAGAAAAGCGAATGTGAAACGAAAGTGATCATATATCCGCTCGCACCGTGGAACACCTGGGAGGACAGCTACACTTCCATCACGGAATACTATGCGCATGTCTGTGAGGAGTACCCCGACAGACCTGTATTTTTGAGCGGCGACAGTGCCGGCGGAGGATTGGCGCTGGGGGTAGCCGAGAATATAGCGGCGGAAGGATATGAGGCACCTGACGGGCTGATACTCCTCTCCCCATGGGTGGAGACCACAGAGACCAATCCGGATATAGCCGCTTACGAAGAGGCCGATCCACTGCTTCGTTCCGGTCAGCTTCGGGCGGATGCGCAGGCCTGGGCAGGCGATGAATCGCTTGAAGACTGGCATGTAAGCCCACTGAACGGGGATGTGTCGGGTCTTAAAAATGTGAATATTTTTGTGGGCACACGTGAAATGTTTTATCCGGACAATGTTCTCTTATATGAAAAGCTTAAAGATGCCGGGGTAGACTGTACACTTACGGTTCAATCCGGGATGAATCATGTATACCCGATGTTTCCTATCCCCGAGGCTTATAAGGCCTACCGGCAGATAGCAGCAATAATCAACGCGCAGTAATGAATGCAAAGGAGGTGCGTTATGAGTAAAGTTTCAACCAAGGAAAAAGTTTCTTATGTCATTGCCAATGTCGGCAATATCCCGGTAATGACGCTGGTTTCAAGTTTTCTGTCCATCTTTTATGTCAGCGTGCTCGGAATGGATGAATTCAAGGTCGGCACGATGTTTTTGGTGGCCCGCATTTTTGACGGCGTCAATGACCCGCTTATCGGATATATCATCGACAAACGCCCGGAATCCAAATTCGGAAAATTCCGAAGGATCCTCATCGTGGGGTCGATCATCTGCGCGCTCAACTACGCTCTTATGTGGTTCGGCACGGCGGCCGCTCCGGAGGCGCTGAAGCTCACGGTGGCCTATATCTCCTACCTTCTTTTAGGAATCACCTTCCCGATCATGGATATATCCATCAACTCGCTGCTGCCTGTCATGACGGATGATATAAAGGAGCGCAACACCCTTTCGTCCGTGAAAATGGTCGGCTACGGAATCGGATACGCCTTCGTAGGAATCGCGGCTCCGATGCTCCTGTCCATGCTGGGCTCGGATAAGAAAGCATATCTGACTGTGATCGGGATCTTTCTGGTAGTTATCGTCGTGTGCTCCGTAGGAGGTGCGCTTGGCGTAAGGCAGCATGTACACTTCGAGAATGATAAGCATTATGAGCTGAAGGATCTCTTTAAGATACTCTTCGTTCCGCCTGTGCTTATCACCTTCCTCGCGACGATCCTCTACAGCACCGGCGCAAGCTTTGCCGGGCTGGCAAACACATATTATGCTCAGTATGTCCTCGGAGATGTTGGAAAGCTGACCATGTTCACGATCGTTCAGATGCTCGGGTCATTCCCCATGGTAGTTATTGTTCCCGGCCTGGCAGACAGATACGGCAAAAAGAAGGTTTACGGCTTCGGACTTATGGTGGCCGGAATAGGATACGTGGTCAAGGCGCTCTGCCCACAGGCTACCGGTCTTGGCTTTACACTGTTTTACCTTTCTTCTTTTGTCACAGGTGTGGGATCCGCCTTTTCCATGATCCTAAGCTATGGCATTCAGGCAGACAATATCGATTATGTGGAGTATGCTCTCGACAAGCGAAGTGAGGGTGCAGTCTCTGCTTTGAGTTCCATGATCACCAAGATCGGATCCGGACTCGGAGGAGCCATCCCGATGTATATTCTCGGTGCCACGAAAACGGCTGAGGGAAATTACAGCCTTGCCGGACTGATGATCTCCGATGCCTACCTTCCCTGTATCTTCTGCATCCTCGGAGGATTGCTGTTCTTCCTTAAGTATCCTCTGACCAAGGAAAAGATAGAGGAGATACACGATGTGCTTGTAAGCAGAAGAAAAGGTGGGGCAGAATGAATATGACAGACAGACCATCAGAGGCGGCGCATGAGTTTGCCGGCTGTTGGATCACGGACAATTCGATCGTCTGTGACAAGGCGAGATCGCCCGAACCCATGACGGTTTTCAAATCATTTTCGATCAAAAAGGACGTTCGCCGGGCAGTGATCTACGCTACGGCTGTGGGAAACTACTTCGTGACCATTAACGAGGAGAAGATAACGGATGAAATGCTTGCTCCCGGGTACACAAGCTACGCGTACGCGCTGCAGTATCAGGAATATGACATCACGCACCGTCTTGCACAGGAAAATGAGATCGTTGCAGTGGTGTCAGGCGGCTGGGCAGTCGGAAGGTACGGATTTACCGGAAAAGCGCGCGCGTATGCTCCCAGACAGCTGTTTCGCTGTGATATCGTGATCGAGTACGATGACGGCAGCCGCCAGGTATTTTCAACGGATGAAAGCTGGCAGGTGAGCACGTCCGGGGCGTATACTGTTGCGGGACTGTATGAAGGCGTCTGCTTCGACGCGCGAAAAAGCATTTCCGATATTCCATGGAAAAATGCAGATAAGGCAGACTGGAAATATCATCCCGGCATCAGACCCACTTACGGTGTGCTGGCTCACCGCCAGGAGATATTGAAGCCGGTTGAGATGCACCCGTCAAAGCGGGGAGGAACGATCTATGATTTCGGCCAGAACTGTTCGGCGGTCATCTGCCTGGATATAAAGAATGCGAAAGCGGGACAGCAGATCCTTGTGCGGCACGCGGAGATATTGCTGGACGGGGAACTGTTCACATCCAATCTCAGGAAGGCAGAAGCGACGGTCCGCTATATCTGCAGGGACGGCAGGCAGTTTTTTACTCCTGAGCTTACGACCATGGGCTTCCGCTATGTACGCGTGCAGGGGATCGAGCCGGAGGATCTTACGATCACTGCGCAGGTCGTGAGCAGCCTGGACGCGCCGACCGGCGGTTTTGCCTGCTCCAACGAGCGTCTGAATCAGCTTCAGAGTAACATTCAATGGGGCGCCCGTTCAAACTTTGTAGATATTCCCACCGACTGTCCTCAGAGAGATGAGCGTATGGGATGGACCGGAGATATTGCCGTTTTCGCTGATACAGCCTGCTTTAATTTTGATACAGCGCGATTTTTTGATAAATGGCTGCAGGACGTCATCTACGACCAGGGCCGCGGGGGAGGAATCCCCCTGGTGGTCCCCTGCGGGCAATATCCGCTTCCGGTTCTGGCAACAGCCGGCTGGGGCGACTGTGCTTCCCTTGTTCCATGGGCGCAGTATATGAAAAACGGAGACACCGGGCTGATCGAGCGGCAGTACGAAAGCGTTCAAAAGCTTCTCGGCGCGGAAACCTTCTGGTCAGGTTTTCTTCACTTCGGGAAAAAACGTCATATCTGGAAGTGGCCCGTGCAGCTCGGTGACTGGCTGAGCCCGGGGGAGGATCTGAAGCAGTGGATGAGAAAAGGCCCCTGGATCGCAACGGCCTACTATTATCACACGGCCGACATTGCCTCTAAAATGGCAGAGCGGCTTAATAAGCAGGAAGATGTCTGGAAATACCAAGCACTTATGAAACAGATCGAAGACAGCTTTCGCTCTGTTTTTACGGATGGGGATGGCAAGCTCTTCAGGGAATTTCAGTCGGCTTATATCTGCCCTATCCATTTCGGGATGCTTTCCGAGGCTGAACGTATGAAGATGGGTGACCACCTGGATGAGCTTGTAAAGCAGAACGACTATAAGATAAATACCGGTTTTCTCGGTACGCCCTATCTGCTTTTTGCGCTTTCCGATACCGGCCACGTTGAAACAGCCTATAAGGTGCTTTTGAACGAGGAATGTCCCGGCTGGCTCTACGCCGTAAAGACCGGGGCGACAACGATATGGGAGCGGTGGGACGCTCTTCTGCCCGATGGAACAGTCAACCTGACCAACGATCTGGAGAGTGAGGCAACCGCGACCAGTGCTGATCAGGATATTGAAGACCAAAATGCCCAAAGCATGACAAGCTTTAACCATTATGCGTACGGAGCCGTGGGCGACTGGCTTTACCGCAGGGTTGCAGGACTGGAAGCCCTGGAGCCGGGATGGAAGAGATTTCGTGTCAAACCCGTTTTAGGCGGAGGTCTTACCTGGGCCGAGGCTTACACGCAGACTCCTTTGGGTACGGCTCGTGTTCATTGGAAATTCGAGGGGGACCTTTTTGAGGTGACCATTGAGGTGCCTTCCGGCGCATCGTGCGAGGTCGTCCTTCCGAACGGCGAAAGGCAGATCCTTTCAGAGGGGCAGCATCATATCACCTGTCATGCATGAAACCAGATAAAAATAAAAGGGGGCTTCATTAAGAATAGTGCTCCATAGCATATTCAAAGTGCCGGTAAAACGCTGCACTTGCACGTTGGGCCAATTCTGTTTCCGGCTGCATCGTATCGAAGGAATGGACATCGGTATGATAGACGTCTGCTGAAGCCTCCACTCCTGCCGCCTTAAGATTCTCAACAAATTGCAGGGTTTCAGTATAGAAAGGCTCTCCATCACCGATAAAGGTATAGCAAGGCGGCAGATTTGTATAGTCTGTCTGCTGAGCTGCTGCCGCATACGGGGAAACCGCCTCTTTGGCATTTTTACGCAGATAGAGCTTCCAGCCCAGGTGATTCAGACGTGTGTTCCAGACCTTGCCGTGATTATCACGGGAGCTTTCCGTGTCAATGTTGCTGATCATCGGATATAGCGGCATCTGGTATGCCACATGAATCTCGCCGCGATCACGGGCCATCATACAAAGTGCTGCGGTAAGTCCGCCACCGGCACTTTCACCACCAACCATAATTTTTCCAATACCGAATTCTTCTCTGTGGTCATGCAGATATTTCAGTGCATCATAGCAATCTTCGATTGCAGCTGGGTAGGGCTTCTGCCAGGAGAGCCGATAACCGGGGGCTACAACAACTGCACCGTAGCGTTTGACCAGTTCCTGACCGTAACCGCCATAGACCATTTCCTTCATTCCCATCATATAGCCGCCACCATGGTTCCAAAGTACACCGGGCGCATTTGCCACCGGTTTTTCCGGCCTGAGAATCAGGAGCGGAACATGGCCTGCTTTTGCTTTTGTTACTACGACGTCCTTGTCGGGCTTGAAAAAAATACTCATATTATTTTACTCCTGTAAGCTTTTTTATCATGTGTACAACACGTGCTGCATTGCTTTCAAGTTGTCCGTGATGCTCAGCGGCATATTTTTACTATAATTATAATTGTTATAGTATCATTTTCCAATCACGTCCTACCGTACCTGCTGCAACATTCTGATTTTTCTTTAGAATACAAATCTAAATTATGTACGGCAGATGAGACTGGATAAGTGTATATTGCGGAAGCAAAAATAAATGGTTATACTGAACCTAACGGGTGCGTTTTGTTGACGAAACGCACCTGTTAACATATAATGAAGAAAAACGGAGGTGACTGATATGGCACAGGCTACTTTTAGCGTAAGAATGGATGAAAATTTAAAAAATCAGTTTGATCTTTTGTGCAATGAATTTGGAATGAATATGTCCACGGCTATCAATGTTTTTGCCCGTGCTGTTGTTCGTCAGCGCAGAATTCCTTTTGATATTGCTGCTCCGGCTCCGGAAGTGACAAGGGAGGGAGCAAAGCAGGCGTTCATGGCTCTGCGTACCCAGGCTATGAAGGATTTTCCGGAAGGCATGTCTATGGAAGAAATTGACGAGGAAATCCGGAAGACGCGCTATGGGGAGGGTGAGTGATTGACCTGTTATGCAGTAATCGATACCAACATTCTTGTATCGGCCATGATGTCTCGACATGCCGACTCGGCAACAGTGCAGATCGTGGGCAAAATGATTGAGGGCCAGATTATTCCGGTATATAGCGATGAGATTATGGATGAGTACCGGGAAGTTTTGCATCGTAAGAAATTTAAGTTCTCTTCGAATCTGGTAGAATACATTTTATCAGCAATCCGTATATATGGCATTGATGTTTCACCTGCTCCAACAGGAGAAGTCCTGCCAGATATGAAGGATTTGCCTTTCTATGAAGTGGTTTATGAGAAAAAGGATGAAGGTGCTTACCTTGTCACCGGAAATTTAAAACATTTTCCGGTCAAACCATTTATTGTTACTGCCAGACAGATGTTAGATATCATAAGCGACAAAGAAGCACCGGGAGATTTAATAGGGTTGGATTGATAACACACCCCTGGTATCAAATGAAATCATCAGAAATAATACGCTTTTAGCTATTAGGATTCTCTTTTTTACTCCATCTTTACAGAACTCCTACTATAGATTTTACATTGCTTACCTAAGATAGACTTTAAAAAGGAAGGTGAGCAATATGATGAGACTATTTTATGAGCAAATTGAAAAAAGAGCATGGAACAGGGAGAAAAAGCAGTATGTTTTCATCCTTGTAAACATGCTCTTTTTTGCTTTGATTGGGTTGACCTGCTGGCTTATCGCAGGACAATTCTTGCTAAAGGGTCTCTCCTGGCTGATATGTTTTATAGGTTATCCGGCAGTCTTTGCTGGATTCTTTGGAGGGATTTTATATCTATACAGAAAAGAGAATTTTCCTTGATCAGGCGTGAAGTCTATTTCACGGTTGACTCATAATAGCCCATGGCGGCGGAGATGGCCTGGGATGCCTCCTGCAGCTGGACAAGATGGTCCCGGATGGTTGCCTTCAGTTCGGAGGCCGGCACAATCACGCCGATGGATGCAATGCACCGATGGGTGTAGTCGAAAATGGGCGTCGCCAGTCCTGCATAATTGGGATAACGGTCGTTGCAGTCAGTGGCATATCCCTTCTTCTTATAGTCTGTCAGACTGGCCCGCAGCTGGTCTGCAGTCAGAATGGATTCGGGCGAGTATTTCTTGAAGGTGACATGCTCGAGATAGGAATCCAGTTCCTCCTCCGGCAGGTAGGAAAGCAGGACCCGTCCCATGGCTGTGGAGGGGGCAGCCGCATTGGTCCC
>R06__coassemble_359_pt1 | contig 16794 bp, 13 predicted proteins | sample R06__metabat2_low_PE_030 | metagenome-assembled genome bin R06 | reverse complement strand
GGATCCACGCCGGCTTCCAGGAGCTGCTCGTCAGAGAGCTGCCTGTGGGTGTGTGACGCGGGGTGGAGTATGCAGGTGTAGCAGTCTGCCACGTGCGTTTCTATGGTGACGAGTTTCAGGGCGTCCATGAACTTGAGGGCGAACTCCCTTCCGCCGTGGAGCCCCAGGGCCATCACGCCGCAGGTTCCGTCAGGGAGGTATTTGAGCTGCAGGGCGTGGTCAGGGTCGGATTCCAGTTCGCTGAAGTGTATCCACTTCACCTGGGGCATCTTTTCAAGTTCGCGCGCTATGTAGGCGGCGCTCTTGCTTACCCTGTCCACCCTGAGGTGCAGGGTCTGGAGGCCGAGTCCCAGATAGAATGCGTTCTGGGGGGCCTGGATGCAGCCGAAGTCCCTCATTAGCTGGGAAGTGGCCTTGGTTATGTATGCCAGTTTGCCGAATTTCTTTGTGTAGGTAAGTCCGTGATATGACGGGTCAGGCGTGCAGAGGCCGGGGAATTTCTCTGCATTTGCCTCCCAGTCGAAGTTGCCGCTGTCTACTATAACGCCGCCTACCGTAGTACCGTGACCGTCCATATATTTGGTGGTCGAGTGAGTGACTATATCGGCGCCGAATTCGAACGGACGACAGTGGATGGGGGTGGGGAAGGTGTTGTCCACTATGAGCGGAACTCCGTGGGAATGAGCTATTTTTGCGAATTTCTCTATGTCGAGGACCCTTACTCCGGGGTTGGAGAGAGTCTCACTGAAGACAAGTTTTGTATTGGGCTTGAAAGCCTTTTCTATTTCTTCTTCCGATGCGTCCTGATCGACGAAAGTGACGTCGATGCCCATCTTCTTGAAGGTGACGCCGAAAAGATTGTACGTGCCTCCGTAGATGCTGGCTGTGGAAATCATATGGCTGCCGCTCTCGCAGATATTGAAGCAGGCGAAGAAATTTGCGGCCTGACCTGATGACGTGAGCATTGCCGCTACACCGCCTTCGAGAGCAGCTATGCGCGCTGCCACCATATCATTGGTCGGATTCTGAAGCCTGGTATAAAAATATCCTTCTTCTTCGAGGTCGAAAAGGCGGCCCATATGGTCGCTTGTGTCGTATTTGAATGTCGTGCTCTGGATTATGGGCATCTGACGGGGCTGTCCGTTTCCTGATTCGTATCCTGCCTGGACGCAGAGCGTACCGAGTGATTTTTTCTGTTCGTTTGCCATTTCAAAGTGTAGTTTAGGACTGCAAATTTCGTTATTCTGGAAAAAAATTACAACTTATTATTATAATATGGAAATATTTTCTAAATTTGCAAAAGTTTCAAGAATAGATAGCACCAAATAACGCCTATATGGCGGATAAAAAGAATATTTTTCTTCCGCCATATAGTTTTTTTTACTTGTATGACAAGTTCGCAGCTCGACAGTACAGACCTCAAGATTCTCCGGCTTCTGCAGGAGGATGCCAAACTCACGACAAAACAGCTTGCCGCAAAGGTCAATCTTTCGACAACGCCTGTTTTCGAGAGGCTCAAAAGGCTGGAGAGCGAAGGCTATATCAAGAAATACATCGCCGTTCTGGATCCTGACAAACTGGGCCGCGGATTTATGGTGTTCTGCAGTGTCAAACTCAAACAGATGAACAGAGACATCGCAAACGATTTTGTCGCTGTCATAAAGAACGTCCCGCAGGTGACGGCCTGCTATAACGTGGCGGGGGAGTTCGACTATCTCCTCACGATATACGCTCCCGATATGCAATATTATAACGACTTTATTATCAATACTTTAGGTACAATAGAATCTATCGGCTCCATTCTTTCCACCTTCGTTATGAAGGAGATAAAGAACACAGGGGGGATATTTTTATAATTTCAAAATATATATGAGAAAAAACATCTGCGTTTTCTGCGGTTCACACTTCGGGACGAATCCGAATTTTGAAAAAGCGGCGAAGGAGCTGGGCGAGGCCCTGGCAAGGGACGGCCGCAGCCTTATCTACGGCGGCAGCAATTGCGGCTATATGGGCACTGTGTCGACGGCTGCGATAAATGCCGGCGGACGCGTCATCGGCGTGATACCGTCTTTCTTTACGGATGAGGTCATTACTTCCCAGCCCGTGGACGAGCTGATTATGGTAGATTCGATGGGCGAGCGCAAGAGGATTATGGGCGAGCGCAGCGATGCCTACGTTGCCCTCCCGGGAGGCGTGGGAACGCTTGATGAAGTGACGGAGATGCTGACAGCCAATCAGTTGGGCCTCAATATCAAGCCGATAGTCCTTCTGAATGTTGATGGCTATTATGATTGCTTTATGGCTCAGATGGACCGTCTTCTGCAGGACGGCCTTGTAAACAAAGTCACTTTCAAGAGCTTTTTTGCGGCAAACAGCGTGGCTGATTTGCTTAAGATAATAGACGAATTTGACGATACGGAGCTTTCCGACGGCTCCTGGAAAGTAAGGCACGAATCGGGAGTCAGGCTCTGAAAATTATTCCACAAAAGCCAGAGTGGCGGCGGAAATGCGTACAGAAGGGCCCAGGACAGAGCGCAGGGCCTTGTGGCACTCCGCTATCGTCGCTCCCGTCGTGAATACGTCATCGACAATCAGAATGTGATGCGGCGCCTCTGCAGGCGGATTTTTCACGGCGAACGCTCCGCTGACATTGGCAGCTCTTTGGTCTTGTCCCAGCGTAGTCTGGGTGCGGGTGCGCCTGCTTCGATAAAGAAGGCTGCTGTTCATCTGCACGCCAAGGTTTGAGGCAATTTCGGATGCTATAATCTCGGCCTGATTGTAGCCCCTTCTCCATTTTCTTGTATAGTGAAGCGGCACGGGGACTATCATATCGACGTCGGAATACAGTGGGGACGATGCAATGACCGACGCAAGTTGTGAGGCAAAATACCGTCCTGAAGGGATATTGCCCTTGTATTTCAGGGCTTGTGTGACAAATTTGTATCCGGAGCGATAGAAAAACAACGCCACAGCATACTGATAGTCTTCCCTTACAGGAGCTTGTGAAATATTCTGCTGGATTTTGTCATTGTATTTGTCTGCCATAGGGTTGTGGGGAATGTTCCAATTGTATGTGCGGGGCATATCCTCAAGGCAGTCGCGGCAGATGTGCTTTTCGCTGATTTCCAGCCTTTTGGAGCATACAATACAGGCTCTCGGCAGAAAAAAATCCGCGAGAGCCTGCAAATATTTCTTTATCCCCCCACTCATCCTGCAGCAAAATTCTTCAGCAATTCATTCCTCCGCAGCAACTTATCACCTGGCCGCTGACGTAAGAAGAGAGGTCGCTTGCAAGGAATAATGCCACTTTTGCGACTTCCTCCACCGAGCCACCTCTTCTTAAGGGGATGGTCTTGGCCCACTGCTCGCGCACTTCTTCGGAGAGGGCGGCCGTCATATCTGAAATTATGAAGCCGGGAGCAATGCAGTTGGCCCTGATTCCGCGAGGTCCCATCTCTTTGGCAATGCTCTTGGCAAGGGCTATGAGCCCTGCCTTGGATGCTGAATAATTGCATTGTCCTGCATTGCCTGCCAGACCTACGACAGAAGACATATTGATAATGCTTCCACCCTTCTGACGAGACATTATCGGCGTGCAGGCGTGGATGAAATTGAAGGCCGACTTAAGGTTTACGTTTATCACTGCATCCCACTGTGCTTCGCTCATTCTGAGCATCAGCGAATCTTTTGTAATGCCGGCATTGTTGACAAGAATGTCGATATGTCCGAAGTCTTTATGTATTTGAGATACAATATCTTGCGTTGCGACAAAATCGGAAGCGTCGGATGCGTATGCACGGCACGTTACGCCATAAGACTCCACCTCGGAGACTGTCTGCAGAGCGGCGTCATTTATAATGAGATCAGTAAAGGCTATGTCGCACCCCTCGGAAGCAAATTTCAGGGCGATTGCCTTGCCTATACCCCTTGCCGCTCCGGTGATGAGAGCAACTTTTCCTGAAAGCATCTTCTCCATAAAAATTTATTTTTCTATATCTTCGGGGGCTATCGGGAGCCTCTTCTGTCCCAGCCTTCTTGCTCCGGTAGGAGTCACCAGAACGTCATCTTCGAGCCTTATGCCGCCGAAGCCGAAATACTCAAAAAGTTTCTCGTAGCAGACAAATCCTTTATCCGTTCCTTCAGCTTTCCAGAGCTTTATGAGGTCGGGGATGAAATATATGCCCGGCTCGTCCGTCACTATATTGCCGGGAACGAGTTTTCTTGCCATACGAAGGCTTCCGAGGCCGAGCTGACAAGACCTTTTCTGTCCTTCGTCGTATCCTACGAGGTCTTCTCCAAGATCCTCCATATCGTGCACGTCTATACCCATATTGTGTCCGAGGCCGTGGGGCATAAAGAGCCCTGCAATGCCCTCTGTCACCATATCATCGACATTACCCTTCACAAGGCCGAGGTCGGAAAGGCCGGAAAGCATCTTCGCCGCAACTGAAAGATGGACGTCGCGATAGCTCACGCCGGGAGCCGTCATCTTGAAGGCGTGTTCGTTGCACTCGTAAACTATGTTGTAGATATCCTTCTGACGTGACGTGAATTTCCCTCCGGTAGGATATGTGCGCGTGAAATCCGAAGCATAGTGCGTGTTGCTCTCCACTCCTGCGTCGATGACAAGAAGTTTTGACGGCTCGATGATACATTCGTGCGAATGGCAGTGGAACACCTCGCCGTGCTGGGTGAGTATCGTGGGGAATGATATTCCCCAGCCTTTTGAAAGGGCAATTCCTTCCATCATACCCACTATTTCCTGCTCGATGATGCCGGTCTTTATTGCTTCACGTGCGGCCGAATGCATCTCGTAGCCGAGCACGCAGGCTTTGTCAATCTCCTCTATTTCAATATCTTCCTTTACGAGCCTCATCGCAATGACAGACTTTACAAAGGCCTCTGAAGCCTTTGCGCAGCCTTTTTTGCCGGCCGATACCACCTCCGAAGGGTCGAGATGGAGAAGGCAGGCGAGCTTTTGAGCATTGTAATGGCGTGATGCCGGCAGGAAATGCACTTTGCGGCCCAGCGCAGCAGCTTTTGCCACAGCATCGTCAAACGCCTTGTAAGGTGCAGTGGCCGATACTCCCGTGAGGGCAGCCCTTTCGGCAACTGACGGGGTGGGGCCGTTCCAGATGATGTCGTCTATGTCGCAGTCGTCTGCAAAAATCTGCTCCTCACCGCTGTCGAGGTCCATTATCGCGGCAAAAAGAGGCTCGTCTATGCCCCAGAAATAGAGCCAGTTGCTGTCCTGACGGAATTTGTACTGATTGTCCGGATAGTTCATCGGAGACTCGGCGTTGCCTATGAAAATGGCAATTCCTTCCGCTCCCATATCCTTCATCCTGCGGCGGAGGCACGAGCGCCTGCGCATATAAACTTCTTTTGCAAACATAACGGTTATAGTCCTAATTTCTTAACTGCGTCTTCACGCATCTTGTATTTCAGTATCTTGCCGGCGGCATTCATCGGGAAACTGTCCACAAAGTCGATGTATTTGGGCACTTTGTGCCTTGCGAGACTCTTTGTGATGAACGCCCTCATCTCGGGCTCGTCAATCGTTTCGCCCTCCTTGAGGATGATGCAGGCCATCGCTTCCTCGCCGTATTTCTTGTCGGGAACGCCTATCACCTGCACGTCGCGCACTTTCGGATGGGTGTAGATAAACTCTTCGATTTCTTTCGGGTAGATATTCTCTCCACCCCTTATTATCATATCCTTGAGACGCCCTGTAATCTTGTAGTTGCCCTCTTCGTCGCGGCAGGCGAGGTCTCCGGAGTGGAGCCATCCGTCCTTGTCTATTGCCTTGGATGTCGCAAGAGGCATCTTATAGTAGCCCTTCATCGTGTTGTATCCCCTTGAGCAGAACTCTCCGTTCACTCCTGCAGGCACTTCCAGACCAGTTTCGGGGTCGATGATTTTGCATTCCACGTGCGGGAAGGCATATCCGACTGTATCGCACCTGACGTCGATAGTATCCGTCCAGGCCGACATCGTGCTGCCGGGGGCCGATTCTGTCTGGCCGTACACGCTCACGATGCCCTTCATATTCATCTCACCTTCCTCTGCGGCCCTTCTCATCAGCTCCGGCGGACATCCGGAACCTGCCATAATGCCTGTCCTCATATACGAGAAATCAGTCTTTCTGTAGGAAGGATGGTTGAACATCGCGATGAACATAGTGGGCACTCCGTTGAAGCACGTTATCTTCTCCTGATTGATGCAGGCAAGCGACGATTTGGCAGAGAAATACGGCATAGGGCACATTGTGGCGCCGTGTGTCACGGATGATGTCATCGAGAGCACCATACCGAAGCAATGGAACATAGGCACCTGTATCATCATCCTGTCGGCCGTCGAGAGGCCCATCCTGTCGCCTATGCTCTTGCCGTTGTTCACGACATTGTAGTGCGTCAGCATCACCCCTTTGGGGAATCCTGTGGTGCCGGAAGTGTACTGCATATTGCAGACATCGTCCGGTTTTACGCGTGCTGCCATCGCGGCTACGACCTCTTTGGGAACGAGAGTCTTTCTTTCCATCGCTTCCTCGAAGGTGAGACAGCCTTTCTGCCTGAATCCCACAGTTATCACGTTGCGAAGGAAGGGAAGGCGCGAGCAGTGAAGAGGCTTTCCCGCCTCGCTCTTCCTGATTTCGGGACAAAGCTCGTTGATAATCTCTTTGTAATTGGAGTCGAGAGCCTTGTCTATCATCACGAGAGTGTGCGTATCTGATTGACGCAGAAGATATTCCGCTTCGTGAATCTTGTATGCCGTGTTGACGGTGACGAGCACTGCGCCTATCTTTGTCGTGGCCCAGAACGTGATGTACCAGGCCGGGATATTGGTGGCCCATACAGACACTTTGCTGCCGGGTCTGACGCCGAGCGATACAAGGGCGCGGGCAAAATCGTCCACATCGCGACGAAACTCCGCATATGTCCTTGTATAGTCCAGAGTGGTGTATTTGAAGCAATATTGGTCCGGAAACTCCTCGGCCATCTTGTCGAGAACCTGGGGGAATGTGAGGTCGATGAGCTCGTCCTTCTTCCAGACATACCATCCACTGCCGTCGTGATTGGGATAGAGTCTGTCCTTTTTCTTGCGGCTCCTCTCAAAGTGCTCCATAAAATTGACGAAATGGGGGAAGATGACATCCCTGTCGGAGAGTTCTTCCATCCATTCGGGCTTCCATTCAAGGGAGATGAAGCCGTCGTAGTCTATCGATGACAGAGCGTCCATAAAGGCATCGACGGGAAGTGTACCCTCGCCGATTATGGTATATGCTCCGTCGTCGCCGCTGTCGCGAAGATGGACGTGTTTTACGTATGCACCGAGATTCGTTATTGTCTCGTCGGGAGTTTCACCTTTGTCGCGATACGGATGGTGGACATCCCAGAGGACAGCCAGATTGTCGCTGGCAAAATGGTTCATAAGGTCTCTCAGGCGCCTTGTGTCGGCATAAATCCCGCTTGTCTTGACAAGAAGGGTGACATTCTTTGCCGCCGCATATTCCAGTAGAACGGCGATGTTGCGCCTTACATTCTCCTCATTGTCTTCTTTTGCGAAAGCGCACACATACGGACAATGAAGGTCCGAGGCGAGGCTTATCATCTGCGGGAGCATTCCACAATTGTCCTCCGACAAATCGTATGATGAATCGAGGCAGGGGATTGAAAGCTCCAGCTCCCTCAAATCCCTGCAGGTGCCGAGAACGGAATATTTGTGAAACGGAGCGCCGCTCTCGCAGAAGTTTGTGTATTTCGGAAGATTGTAGACTTCGATGCCCTGAAAACGCATTTCCACTGCGTTCTCCACTATTTCTTCCCAGGAGAGGTCCATCCATCCCCTTGTTGAAAATGAAAGTTTCAAGCCTGTCCCTCCCCGTATTCTATTTTGTTCACTGCATTGAGATATGCCATAATGCCGGAGCCCACGATATCGGTCGAAAGACCTCTTCCGGAGAAGAGCCTTCCTTCGCAACGGAGCCTTACCACCGCCTCGCCCATAGCCTCGCGGCCTTCGGTCACGGACTGAATCTGGAAGTCGTCAAGCTCGTACTGCCTGTCCACAAGCTTCTCTATCGCGTGGAATGCTGCATCCACCGGACCGTCGCCGAGGCAGACGCTCTCCAGGAGCTGATCTTTTTTACGGAGCTTGAGGTGGCAGGTGGCTGAAATTAGATTTCCGGAATTGATGACGTAGCTCTCGAGCTTGTATGTGGGAGGCACCTGGAAGGCGGCCGATGCCACGATGGCGTCGAGCTCCTTTGCCTCTACAACCTCGTCCTTTGCGGCAAGACGGAGGAAGGTTTCATACACCTGGGCTTTGTCGTCTTCGCTGAGTTCGTATCCGAGTTTTGATACGGCCTTCATCACTGCGGCCATATCATCGTGACGGGAAAGCTTTATCCCGCTGAGCTCGTCCGAAGAGGCCTTGGCAGAAGAAGAGACGGTCTTGCTCTTCTTTGTCTCGCAGATTACCTTTATCTGTTCTGTAATCCTCTGTATTTCAGTTGTTTGAATATCGCAATGAGCGTTGCAGACATCCTCTTTTGCCTTGAGAATCTTTGCAAAGCGCTTGAGTGACACCGTGGAATTGTCGTACGATGTCATCTTTATCTCGTCGGCTCCGGCCCTTACTGCCGTAATGGCGCAGGAATCGGCCATAGACATCTCGTTGGAGCACCAAACTCCGAGATTCACGTTTGCGGGGATAATATTTCTGACTTCCCTGATATAGTTGTCAAACTCGTCCGGAAGAAGATTTCCGGCAGTGTCACGGACTGTAACAGTTGTCGCACCTGCTTCCACAGCTGCGCTTACGACTTTTGCCACGAAATCCTTTTCGCTGCGGTTGAAGTCATCGGCGATGAATTCAACGTCGGGGCAGAGAGCCTTGCACTTCGAAATGAGGACGGATATCGTCTCTATTATCGCCTCGGGCTTCTTGTGACAGAGATATTCCATCTGGACGGTGCTCACGGGAGCGCATACCTGAAGTCTGGGCTTGCGGGCTCCTTTCAGAGCCTCCCACGTATTCTCAATGCTTTCGGGCTCGCTTATGTCAACGGGTACGGCCAGCGTGCTGCCGGATATGGCAAGAGCGAGTGACTTTACAAGAAGGCTGTCGCTTCTGCCATTTTTTATGGCTCCTGTTTCTATTACCGAAACTCCAAGCTTGTCGAGGAGTTTTGCAAGCTCTATTTTCCCTTTGAATGAGAGCGGACTCCCGGGGTCGGACTCCGCAATCTTGATTGTTACATCGCTGACAGATATTTTCCTGCCTATCATAGTTCGCTTCAGTTTTACATTATTAACCTGCAAAACTACTAAAAAAAGGGAATACCTGCAAAATAGTGGATTTGATTTTCGTTTGATGCCCTTATTTGCTGAACAAACTCCTGCAGAAACCAACAGTCCGGAGAGGCACTGCCCCCCGGAGGATTGACGGCGTTTTTTTTATCCTCCGGGGGGCAGTGCCTCTCTGGACTGTTGGTTTCTACTCTACGGGTTTATTTGTAAAGCGGGCCGAAATTGGCGCAGGCACGATAGTCGGCGCCTTCTTTGTCCATTCCGAAGGCATTCCACGCTGCAGGGCGGAATATCTTTTCTTCGGGAACATTGTGCATACAAACGGGGATGCGCAGGATTGAGCAGAGAGTGATGAGGTCTGCTCCGATGTGGCCGTAGGCTATTGCACCGTGGTTTGCACCCCAGCAGTTCATTACGCTGTAAACGTCCTTGAAGCAGTCCTTTGATGCATCGAGACGGGGAACGAACCAAGTGGTGGGCCAGGTGGGATCGGTCCTCTTGTCAAGAATGTCGTGCTGCTCCTTGGGAAGCTCTGCCGTCCAGCCTTCTGCAATCTGGAATACGGGGCCGAGGCCTTTTACCATATTGAGACGCATCATAGTCATAGGCATTCCGCCGCGGCTTACGAAGTGTGCGGAATATCCGCCGCCCCTGAAATAACCTCTGTCGGCGGGCATCCAGTTGGTTGCTGCAAGGCAGGCTTCTGCATCCTCCTGAGTCATCTCCCAAGGACATTTCATAGTGGGGTTGCCTTCTGCGTCCTTCATTGCGCCGGTGGCATCGAGGGTGGTGGCGCCTGAGTTGATAAGGTGGATGAATCCGCCCGCTGCAAGGCCTTCGGGAGCCTTTCCTGTCACCCTCTCCACTGCCTCGGGGCTCCAGTATGTGCGTACGTCGCTGAACATCACGCCCTTGTTGGTGAGAAGATGTCCGAAGAGCATAGACATACCGTTGAGGAAGTCATTCTCAGTGGCAAGGACTTTTGCCTCGCGGATACCGTTCCAGTCGTATGAAGAGCACATCAGAGACTCGGGGAAGTCAAAGTTGGGCTTGTAGTCTGTCCACTGCCTCTGGCCCTGCACACCTGCTGCTATGGCATTGTGGCCCAGAGCCTCTTCCTTGTAACCCATTTCGAGAAGACGGGGATTGCCCTCCATCAAATCGCGGATTATCATCATATTCTTGATAGTGAACTCCCAGTCGGCGTCCTTCTCCTCTCTTGTCTTCTCCATACCCTTGCCGTTGAAAGCGTGCATAGGAGTGCCTTCGAACTGGGGACGCTCTTCGTTGTAATCCTTTCCTTCCTGAGGCTTGCAGTATTTCTCTGCCCAGGCCATTGCCTTCTTGTACTCTTCGGGGTCGAAGATATTGAAATCTACACGGCGGAGAATCTCTACGAGTTCTACATATTCCGTACGCATTCCCAGATAATTCTGGAGGAAATCGGCGTTCACGATGGAGCCTGCGATACCCATACAGGTGTTTCCTAGGCTGAGGTAGCTCTTGCCTCTCATTGTGGCTACAGCCTGTGCAGCGCGAGCCCAGCGGAGTATCTTCTCGGCAACATCTGCGGGAATGGTATTGTCTGCCAGATCCTGCACGTCGTGGCCGTAGATGCCGAATGCGGGAAGGCCTTTCTGTGCGTGTGCCGCAAGAACAGCTGCAAGATATACTGCACCCGGACGTTCAGTTCCGTTGAATCCCCATACAGCCTTGGGATAGGTGGGGTTCATATCCATAGTTTCGGAGCCGTAGCACCAGCAGGAAGTAACTGTGATTGTGGCACCTACGCCCTCACGCTCGAATTTTTCGGCGCAGGCGGCAGACTCTGCCACGCGGCCTATCGTACTGTCTGAAATGACGCACTCTACGGGAGATCCGTCACCATTGCGGAGATTGCCTGAAATGAGATCTGCAACTGCTTTTGCAAGCGACATCGTTTTTTCTTCGAGAGATTCGCGCACGCCGCCCTGGCGTCCATCGATTGTCGGCCTTATGCCGATTTTGGGATATTTGGTCATAAAAAATAAATTATGTGGTTAATTCTTTTATTGCATTCTGCCGGTGTAGGCCTTGACGGCGGAATTGTCGACTACGTATTGGAAGAATTTGTTTGCCGCCTCGTCCATCTTTGCATCCCAGGGCCTGGGAGCGCCGCCAAGCTGTACCACCCACAGGCGGAGCATTTTCTTGTGCCAGTTCACGATGCAGTTTGTTCCCCAGGCACCTCCGTGGCCGAACCAGGCGTCCTCGTCATCCACTGTAGGAGCGACAAGACCGAGAGAATAGCCTGGAAAGTCCTCCGTACGGGTGGAAACTGCCAGTATTGATTTCACTGTCTCTTCCTCCAGAATGCGCACTCCGTTTTCTCCGACGCCAAGGTTCATCAGCATCTTGTAGAATTTCACCTGGTCTGCGGCTGTGGTCCAAAGGCCTGCGCCGGCCGATGCGAAAACGTGTGAATCATTGTAAGGACGTTGCTGCCACTCATTCTCGAGGCGATATTCCGCGGGCTTCCCTTCGGCACATTCGTACATTTCAATCTGTTTCTTGAGTTGTTTGTCTGTAGGACGGAAACTGCTTGATTTCATTCCCAGAGGGTCGAGGACTTCCTTTTTGAGATAATCCTCCCACTTCATACCGGTTATTACCTCGACTATCGCCGCGCCTATGTCAATTCCTGTGTTTGAATAAACTACGGATGTGCCGGGCTCGAAAAGGATGGGCGATGCCGCTGCAACGCTTGCATTCTGCCTGAGGGACGCTCCTCCTGACCATCCGCCGCCGCGCACGTCACTGCGCTTTACGCTGGACTCGAAGGGAAACCCTCCCGTGTGATTCATAACCATCCTTACCGTAAGCACATTTTTGGCCTTATGCAGAGTCTTGATGCCGTCTTTTTCTCCCTCCAGCACCCACAACTCGCCGAATTCCGGCAGATATTTGCTTACAGGGTCGTCAAGTGACAAAAGCCCCTGCTCCACAAGTTTTGCGATGGTGACTCCGCAGAATCCCTTCGTCTGAGAGCACTGCATAAACACGTCGTCAAGTGTTATTTTGCGCCCGGCTGCAACGTCGGCATATCCTATGCAGCAGGTTTCCTGGATGCCGTCTTTGTAGAAAATGCTTATGGCACCGGGAAGCTCGCCGCTATCTACGTAAGGCTGAAGAGCCTCTTTTGCAAATGTAGTCTTGGAATCGGTGGCCTTTGAGCGGGCTTGAAGACCGACGGGGATAAGGATGCCGACAATCAGAATAACGGGGAGAAAGCGTTTCATTTCAATGTTAATTTTTATATCTTTGTGGTCGAATGAATCACAAAAGTAATAAATTTTATATGAATACTGAAAAAAAATGCAGCCTTGGAGTCTGTCTTCTCGTGGGACTTCTGGCAATTGCCGTCAGCCTGCCTATAGCAGTGGGCAAATATGCAGCTTCTTCAAGGAGCGTTACAGTAAAGGGCCTTTGCGAAAGGGAAGTGAAGGCCGACAGAGCCATCTGGCCGATAGTCTATAAAGAGGGCGGGAACGACCTGTCCGCTCTTTCCAAATCTGTCACCCGCCAAAACGAAATCATTCTTGAATGGCTCTCGCAGGCCGGTTTTTCTTCAGAGGAAGTATCTGTCTCAGCCCCCAAGGTGGAGGATACAAAAACGAATTCCTACGACCAGAGGAGCTATAATTACATTATGACGAGCGTGATTACTGTCTGCTCGTCGGATGTGGACAAGGTGCGCCAGATGCAGAGCCGCCAGTTCGACCTTCTCGAAAAAGGAATCGCAATAGGTGCCGGCTCCAGCTGGGAATATCCCATCGTATATGACTATACCGCTCTCAACGATATCAAACCAGAGATGATAGAGCAGGCCACTCTGGGTGCCCGCGAGGCAGCAAACAAGTTTGCCAAGGACAGCGGCAGCCGTGTGGGCCGCATCATTTCCGCCTCTCAGGGCCAGTTCTCAATCTACGACCGCGACTCCAACACCCCCTACATCAAGACCGTCCGCGTCGTCACCACCATTCAGTACAGTCTGAAGTAGGTCCGGAGCACAGTTCGAGGTCGGTAACAGAGGATTCTGATTGATTTGTTATTTTTGCAGTAAATTGCTATATTTGGCATTGTGAAGAAACTGATACTCCTTTTATTCGCTTTTCTGGCGGTCATTCCCGTCAGCGGCCAATTCATCAACAGACTCGGTGCCGATGAAGACGCCTTTGCCGCCTATGCAGCGGCGAGGACAAATGTATACGCACCGGAAAACATTGCCATAGGCGATTCCCTCTACCGTGTAGGGCAAAAGCGCGCCGACCCGAAGATAATGATTCTTGCCCTGAATCTGCAGGGCAGGCCTCTTGTGGCCGCCGGAGACACGCTCAGGCTCAAAGCAGTGGCACAGGAGATAGAGTCTCTATACAGGAGCTATCCGCAGGAAGTGGGCGACGTGTATTACACCTTCTTCTTCGAGCACATCCAAACCATACTTCAGGAAGGACACAACTACGAGGCTACCCTTCTTGCCCGCAACCTTATACACGACGCCGAAAATGACGGCAATTTATATGGCAGGTTCATAGCCTACAGGGCACTGTCGAACGTGTATCTTTACAGGAACAACGCCGAGATGTGCGTGGAAGCCCTCAAGAGTGCCATCGATTTTGCATCAAGCGTAGATATAAAGGCACCGGGCGACCTGTTCACGGCCAAGCTCGAGTATGCCCAATATCTCACCTATCTCAAAGGGCGCGAAGAGGAGTCGCTCGCTCTTATGGACGAATTGGAAAAGGAGCCGATGATGGCCCAGGTGAAGGCGACAAATCCTCTTTTCTTGCCTTCAGTGCGCGCAAACGCATATTTCTCCATCCAGGACCAGAAAAAATATATGGAGGCCTACGGCGAGATGATATCAAACCCTTATTACACTGCCGTAGTAGAGCCCGAGAGACAATATCTGTACGACGGATACTATATGGTTTGCAAGGGGCGTTACGACGAAGCTCTGGCGCTCTCTGATTCCATCCGGAATCCTGTTTATGCCTGTGATATCCGTCAGGCGGCCTACGAGGGCAAGGGAGACTGGAAATCTGCCTGCGACGTGCTCAAAGAAAGGATTGCCAATCAGACCGAAATATTCCGCGCATATCAGTCCGAAGATGTCGCCGTTCTCGATGCAGAACTGGACAACGGTGCACTCAGGGAGGCGGCAAATGCCACAAAGATAAAGCTCCAGCAGACAACATTCACGGCTGTGATGATTGTGATGGCGCTCCTTTTGGCATTCCTGATTGTGACAATAACACGGTCACGCAAATACATCGACAAACTCAAGGCGGCAGACGAGGCAAAGAGCCGGTTTGTCAAGAATATGAGCCACGAGGTGCGCACTCCGCTCAATGCCATAATCGGATTCTCACAACTTCTGGCCCTCCCGGACGGCTCGCTGACGGACGAGGAAAAGGACGAATATCAAGAGTACATAATCAGCAACAGCGAGATTTTGACGATGCTCATAGACGATATCCTCAATGCAGGAGAGATGGAATCCGGCAATTACACCATTGCGACATCCGAATACCGTCCGGAAGATGTCTGCGCCGCGGCTATGAAGAGTATAGAGTATCATCTGCCGGGCGGAGTGGCCCTGAACTATGAATCTGACGTCCCGGAAGGGTTCAAATCAGTTTCAGACTCCCGCCGTATCCAGCAGATTCTCGTGAATCTTTTGAGCAATGCCTGCAAGAATACGGTCGAGGGCTCGATTCTTCTCAAAGTCGCTCTCTCGGAAGACGGTTCGCGCATAGAATATTCAGTCACAGACACCGGCTGCGGAATCCCCGCCGACAAAGCCCGGAAAATCTTCGAGAGGTTTTACAAAATCGACAGTTTCAAGCAGGGAGCCGGTCTTGGTCTCAGCATCAGCCGCGAAATAGCAAAGATTCTTGGCGGAGACCTCTACCTCGATACTTCCTACACCTCCGGCGCACGCTTTGTCTTGAACATAGGAAAGTGATATTCTTAATTTTGTACCAACACTAAAACCATTATCAATATGTTCTTTCACGTTTATGGCGCAAATGCGCTCTCCCAATGGGGAATGCTGATTGTAGTCCTTCTGGGACTCATTCTGCTCAACGAGTTTGCCCGCAGGACAAAAGCCGGCGGATGCATTATGTTCTTCGGCATACCTGTCGCGCTGACTGTTTATTTCATTGTCCTGAAGGTTGCCGCCCTCGCAGGTGCTCAGTGGGCACTTGAAAATCAGACCACCGTCTATATGAACGGATGGTTCCATTATGCCAAGCTGTATGCCTCGCTTGCCGGGTGCATCGGTTTTATGATGATAAAATACAAATGGGGCATAGGTGCCAAGGACTGGTTCAGGCCTTTCCCGTTCATTATCGTGGCCATCAACATTCTGATTGCAGTATGCTCCGATTTCGAATCGGCAATCAAAGGCTGGAACTGTTGGTGGATGTCAAGTGAGAATGTATGGCTCTATGGCGGATGGCACAACGTGATGAACGGCATCGCAGGTCTTCTCAACATCTTCTGTATGACAGCCTGGTGGTCTGTATTCTCATCAAAAGACAAGAAGGATATGCTCTGGCCCGATATGACCTGGGTTTATATAGTAGTTTACGATGTTTGGAATTTCGCATACACCTACAACTGCCTTCCCACTCACACCTGGTACTGCGGTATCGCCCTTCTTCTCGCTCCCACAATCGCAGCTCTCTGCTGGAACAGAGGAGGTTGGATTCAGAACAGAGCCAACACTCTCTGCATCTGGTGTATGTTCGCCCAGGTATGGCCCCTCTTCCAGGAGACTTTGCCCAACGGAGTGTCCAAGTTCAGCTGGGCTGTGCTTCCCACCACTTATGCAGACGGTACACTCAACGGAATCGTTGCCGGAGGCAGCGCAAACGCCAATCCTACGGCAATGACAGTCATCAGTGCACTTGCCCTTATCGTCAACGCCGTGGCCCTCACCTATATCATCGTACAGGCGAAGAAACGTCACATCAATCCTTACAAGACAGATGTGTTTGTAAATCAGAAGTACTACAAGGATGCTATGGCCCGTGCAGATATTTAAGCCTTCACTGTGCGGCGAGATTTGATCGCGACGTACAGAGCCCATATCACTGTTATAGTAATGCTCATCGGAATTCCAACGGTGAGCATTTCTTTGAGCATCACAAGCGATCCTCCTTCTTGTGCAAGAGCTGTGAAGAAGGGGAAGGCGAGAGTGAGCTCTCCGTTTGCGATGTGATCTACTATCAGCATTATGGTGCCGCCCCAGAGCATTTTCTCAAGAGAGGCGAGATTTTCTGTGTTGCTACTGTGACTCTTGCGGTATAATGTTGTGGCCACCGCCTGGGCCATCGGTACTATAAAACAAGACATACTTTTATGTGATTTCTATTTCTCTTATTTCTATTTCATTGCCCCTGAGGAGCCAGGTGTTGCCGCTGCCGCAATGGGG
>R06__coassemble_336_pt1 | contig 17759 bp, 18 predicted proteins | sample R06__metabat2_low_PE_030 | metagenome-assembled genome bin R06 | reverse complement strand
GCACCTTTGATCTGGATGACTACGCGACGGAACTTCTGAAGTCTCTCTTTGTCGCCTTCTTTGATTTTGAAGGTAACGGTGATTGTATCACCGGCTTTGAATTTGGGATAGCTTGCAACTTTCTCATTTGCAAAAGCATCTTCCACGAGTTTGATATAATCCATTTCTTTAAAATAAATGTAGTGTTTGGCAACGTTACGTTTCTCAAAGCCCTGCGTAAGAGGTTGCTTTTATTTTGGGACTGCAAAGGTAGAAATTATTTTTCTATTTGCAAATAAAATCATCCGAAAATATCCCTTAATTTGTCAAAAAGGCCCTTATTGTCCTTTTCTTTGCCCTGAGGATTGAAAGATTCTGAGGCAGAAAGCTTCTCAAGCATCTCTTTTTCATCCCTTGAAACCTTCTTCGGAATCCAGACTATCACCCTGATATAGAGGTCTCCCCTGCCGTAGCCGTTCACAGAAGGGAGTCCTTTTCCCTTTGCCCGGATAACCGAACCTGACTGGGTACCTGCCTCGAGTTTCACTTTGTACGGTCCGTCAAAGCAGGGAACAGAAATTTCTGTTCCAAGGATGGCGTCCGAAACAGACACTATCTTATTATATATAAGGTTGCTGCCCTCTCTCTTGAACACATCGTGCTCTATCTCGTCCACAATAATGAGAAGGTCTCCGTTGGTGCCGTTGTTCTTTGCGGCGTGGCCCTCCCCTCTTATCGAGAGTTGCATTCCGTTCTCCACACCTGCAGGAATATTCACCTTCACAGTGTCTTTCTGACGGACAAGGCCCGTTCCGGAGCAACTGCGGCAGGGATTTGTAACGACTTTGCCCTCGCCGCCGCACTGCTGGCAAGTAGAGAATTGTACCGTCTGTCCAAAAAGTGAATTGACGACACGCTTTACCTGACCGGTACCGCCGCAAGCGGAGCAAGTCTTGATATCAGCGGAATTCTTTGTACCCTTGCCGGAACATTCGGGGCAGGAGTGCTGCCTCTGGAGCGTCACTTCCTTCTGACATCCGCGTGCTATTTCCTCAAGCGTAAGACGGACGTGGGTCCTGATATTCTGGCCTTTATATACTCTCTGCTGTGATCCGCCTCCACCAAATCCGTCAAAGCCCCCGAAACCGCTGACGCCGCTGAAGCCTCCGCCGAAAGCGCCTCCGAAAAGATCCCTCAGAATATCGTTCAGATTGCCGAAACCCTGACTGAAATCGGGACCGGCCTGACCGTCGAAAGCCGAGTGGCCGAAACGGTCGTACTTTGCCCTCTTCTCTTCGTTGCCGAGCACATCATAAGCCTCGGCAGCTTCCTTGAATTTCTCTTCGGCAGCCTTGTCACCCGGATTTTTGTCCGGATGATACTTGATGGCCAGTTTCCTGTAGGCCTTCTTTATCTCTTCGTTCGTGGCATTTTTTTCAACGCCAAGGACTTCGTAGTAATCTCTTTTCTCTGCCATAACATTAAATTCCTACGACAACTTTTGCATATCTCAAGACCTCGCCGTTGAGAAGGTATCCCGTAAGGGCGACGTCGAAGACCTTGCCCTTCAATTCCTCGTCCTGAACGGGGAACTGAGCCACGGCCTCGTGCCTGTCGGTATCAAAAGGCTGACCTTTTGCCTCCATAGGCTCAAGGCCTTTGGTCTTGAGAAAAGCCATAAGTTTGTTATATATAAGTTCCGTGCCTTCTACGGAAGCAGCAGAATCGTCTGCCTCGCGAAGCATTTTGAGAGCCCTTTCAAAATCGTCCAAAACAGGAAGAATTCCCTTTATGACATCGGCCGATGCGCTGCTGACAAGTTTGAGCTGACTCTCCGAAGAGCGACGGCGGAAATTGTCAAAGTCTGCCATAAGGCGCATATAATTGTCTTTTGCCTCGGCGTTTTTCTGTGTCAGGTCCTCGACCTTAGCTTCCAAATCCTTTATTTTCTGCTCCTGGGCAGAAGCTTTCTTATCTTGTTTCTGAGCTTTTTTTGATGCTTTAACTTCTTCTTTTTCAGGAGTTTCCTGAGCTATTTTCTCTTCGTTTTCCATTTTTCCCATAATATTCTGACGGCACAGATGCCAATCAAATTTTCTGCCAACAAAAAAGACACTGACAATGTGTCAGTGCCTCTTTTCATATCAGTGATAAGAATTAACCTCTGTCGATATTTTCGTTGACAAGGGCCATCACTTTGTCTATATCGCCGACGATATCTGCGCGAAGCGTCTTGTCATCGAAGGCAGTAAGATACTTGATGAAATAATCGACTACATTCTCGGGGAATACATCCTTTGAAGTGTAGATTTCCCTGTCTTTTGCAAGCTCCTCTGCAGCCTCTACGCAGCAACCGGGAAGATGCTCGAGGGCCTGCTCGATAGATGCGTTTGCCGCATCGTGGATATTGACGCCGAGGCCGACGAAAGTCTTGTCTGCAACCTCGAGGGCATCGGGCATTTCAAAGCCGTAACGCGCTGCGGCGCAAAGGGCTGCCATAAGCATATAAGTATCGGCAAATCCGTCGGAAGCCCTCCATTCGAAGGTCTGTTTGTCGCTGAAATCCTTGTCAAGAGGTTTTTCGAGAGGATTGCACTGAGCGGCCATATCGACAGGCTCGAGCCATCCGAGGGGAACTCTGACGAGGGCGCTGCTGTTGGAGAAAGACCAGCAGAGCGATGTGGGAGCCTCCTGATGGGGCACAAGGCGGAAGAAGCTGAGCGGATGAGGATTGCCGAATGCGGGGAGTGATGTACCGGCAGCCATAAATCCTGCGATAGCCTTGCGGCATTCGGGAGTGAGCTCACCCTTTGAAGTCATCATAGACTTGCCGTCTTTTGTAAAGCGGACGTGGACGTGCATACCTGAACCTGCTTTGCCCACAGTGATCTTGGGAGCGAAAGTGAGTTTTACGCCGTATTCATAGGCGAGCTGCCTCATTATCCATTTTGCAACTACTATCTGGTCTGCGGCTTCCTCTATATTGACAGGGAGGAACTCTATCTCGTTCTGCTCATAGATTTTGCCGTCCTGGGTAAAGTTGCCGACCTCTGAGTGGCCGTATTTGATATTGCCGCCGGCAGCTGCGATGAGCCTCATCGCCTCTGTGCGGAAATCGGTGAATTTATTGAAGGGAGCGCTCTCGTGGTAGCCTTTCTGATCTGCCACCGTGAAGAGATCTTCTGCATCGGCGACTACATAATATTCAAGTTCTGCCATAGCCTCCATTGCAAGGCCTGTAGACTCCTTGAAAGCCTTGTGAGCCTTCTTGAGGATATACTCGGGAGAGCTCTCGAAAGGCTGGCCGTCCCTGTTGAAGAAAGCGCAGAGGATATCGACTGTAGGCACCTCAGTGAAGGGATTTCTGAATGCAGTACGATATTTGGGCACTACATAAAGGTCGCTCTTGCCGGCCTCGACGAAGGGGAAAAGACTGCTTCCGTCCACTCTCTCTCCTGCAGTGAGGATATTCTCGAGATGGCTTTCGCTCTGGATTACGAAATTAAGAGTCTTGAGTTTGCCGTCCCAGCCGCAATAGTGGAAGTTTATGAATTCCACAGCATTGGCTTTGCAATAATTGATGATGTCTGATCTAGTGAACTCGCAAGAGGGCTTGCCGAGAAAACGCACGAGATCATTGGGGTTCATTGAAATTGTTGAGTTCATAGTATATCGTGTAATTATCTTCCAAACAAACCACAAATATATAACATTTTTGAGATATTTCTATTAACTTTGCCGAATTATGACTTGGATTGAAGTATTTCTGATAGGTGTAGGACTTTCGATGGACGCGTTTGCCGTATCGATAGGAAAAGGACTGTCACTAAGCAAGGCAACGTGGAGAGATGCCCTGAAGGTGGGACTATGGTTCGGAGGATTCCAGGCACTGATGCCCCTTGCAGGGTATTTCCTGGGAACAAGTTTCGCATCACTGGTCGAGAGTGTCGACCATTGGATAGCCTTCGGACTGCTGGCGCTGATAGGAGGGAATATGATCAGGGAGGCTCTTTCCGGAGAAGAATCCGGGGAAGACTCCTCGCTTGGATTCAAGACTATGCTGACCCTTGCGGTAGCGACAAGCATCGATGCCCTTGCGGCGGGAGTGTCGTTCGCATTTGTCAACGTAAACATTTGGACATCAATACTTACGATAGGCCTTACAACCTTTGCTTTTTCTGTGGTGGGGCTGTCGGCGGGAAGGTTCCTTGGAACCAAATTCCACAAAAGCGCGGGGATTGCCGGAGGTATAGTATTGATAGCCATAGGAATAAAGATATTGATAGAACATTTGTTATAAAACGAACTTACAACTACTATGAAAGTGATGAAATTCGGCGGATCGTCAGTAGGCTCCGCCCAGAGAATCAAGAATGTCGCCTCGCTAATCTGTGAGAAGAAGGAAGGCAACATCATCGTCCTCTCTGCAATGTCAGGGACGACAAACACCCTCGTTGAGATATCAGGCTATCTCTACAACAAAAATCCCGAGGGAGCGAAAGACACCATCAATCGTCTCGAAGCAAAATACAAAAAACACATAGACGAGCTATACAGCACAGAGGAATACAAGAAAAAGGCTCTGGACTATGTCCACGAGACTTTTGTCTACCTCACTTCCTTCACAAGCCAGCTTTTCTCGCAGGTGGAAGAGAAGATAATCCTTGCCCAGGGCGAACTTATGTCAACCCATATGATGTACTGGTATCTTCTCGAGCAAGGCGTAAACGCAGCGCTTCTCCCCGCGCTCGACTATATGCGTCTGGACGTTCAAGGTGAGCCCGATCTCAATTACATAAGGGAGCATCTGGGAGCGATTCTGGAGCAGAATGCGGATGCAGAAATATATATCACTCAGGGCTTTATCTGCAAGAACAACCACGGCGACATAGACAATCTCCAGAGAGGAGGTTCAGACTATACAGCATCCCTCATAGGAGCCGCCATCGGCGCCGAGGAAATCCAGATTTGGACGGATATCGACGGTATGCACAACAACGATCCCCGCATCGTCGACAACACGTCAGCCGTACGCCACCTTCATTTCGAAGAGGCCGCCGAGCTCGGATATTTCGGTGCCAAGATTCTGCATCCCACGTGCGTGCAGCCCGCAAAATTCGCGAATGTCCCCGTCCGCCTGCTCAACACTATGGAGCCTGAAGCTCCCGGCACAGTCATCAACAATGAGGCGGAGCCAGGCTCAATCAAGGCTGTAGCGGCAAAGGACAACATCACCGCGATAAAGATAAAATCCTCAAGGATGCTTCTCGCACACGGTTTCCTTCGCAAAGTGTTCGAAATTTTCGAGAGTTACAAGACTTCCATCGATATGATATGTACATCGGAGGTGGGCGTATCGATGTCTATCGACGACACCACACACCTCGGCGCGATAGTGCACGACCTCAAGAAATACGGCACTGTTACGGTCGACCTCGATATGTGCATCGTCTGCGTTGTGGGCGATATGGACTGGGAGAATGTAGGATTCGAAACAAGGGCTCTCGAGGCGATGAGGGACATTCCCGTCAGAATGATATCATACGGCGGAAGCAACTACAACATCTCCTTCCTCATCAAGGAAGAGGACAAAGTAAGGGCTCTGCGTTCACTCAGCAAATGCCTGTTCGAATGAAAATCCTGAAAGGACAATTTCCGATAAAGGAGTTTGAATCTCTTCAGACTCCTTTTTATTACTATGACATAGAACTTCTGAGGAAGACTCTGGAAGAAGTCAGAAGACAGTCAGATGAGACTTTCAAGGTGCACTATGCCATAAAGGCGAATTTCAATCCGGTGATACTCAAAGTGATAGCCTCGGAAGGGCTTGGAGCAGACTGCGTCAGCGGAGGCGAAATCAAAGCGGCTCTTAAGGCAGGATTCAAGGCATCGGACATAGTGTTTGCAGGTGTTGGGAAAAGCGACGCAGAGATTGTCTACGGGCTCGAAAACGGCATAGGACGCTTCAATGTGGAATCAGCCGCCGAGCTTGAGATTATCAGCGAAATAGCCTCTTCTATGGGGCTGGAGGCAAATATCAGCCTTCGCGTAAATCCCGACATAGGGGCTCACACCCACGCGAACATCACCACGGGGCTTGCAGAGAACAAATTCGGAATCAACCTGGAGCAGCTTCCCGAGGTTATGGATTTGGCTATGAGACTCCCCGGGATAAAATACCGCGGACTTCATTTCCACATCGGCTCACAGCTTACGGATATGGCCGATTTCGTGGCACTATGCAACAGAATCAATTCACTTTCAGAGCAGTTTGAAAGGGAAGGAAGGGAACTGGGAGACATAAACGTAGGCGGAGGTCTCGGTATCAACTACCAGCATCCCAACCATCTCCCGATGGCAGATTTCAAGGCCTATTTCGATGTCTTCAGAAAACACCTCGACAGCAAGGGACGCACCGTTCATTTCGAGCTGGGAAGGAGCATCGTGGCTCCCTGCGGCACCCTCGTCACGAAAGTCCTGTACGTCAAGGAAGGAACGGTAAAGAAATTCGCCATCGTGGACGCAGGTATGACAGACCTCATAAGGCCCGCCCTGTATCACGCCTATCACAGGATAGAGAACATTTCCGCTCCTTCGGACAATGAGGAGTTTGACAGATACGATATCGTAGGCCCGATATGCGAAAGTTCCGATGTCTTTGCCAAAGAAGTCGATATGGACAAGTGCCACAGAGGCGATTTGATTGCAATCAGAAGCGCAGGAGCCTACGGCGAAGCTATGGCCTCAGGCTACAATTGCCGTCCCCTGCCCGGAGCATACTACTCCGGGAAGTGATTCCGGTATCCTCCACTTCGCCCCCTCAACTTCGATCCTCAACTAACACGGCCGTCGTCCGGGAATTTCCCGGACGACAAGTGATTCATTTCCTCATACGGAAGATGGCGATGTCGCCCTCTGAGATTTCAAACGAGGTAAGGTCTTTGGGGACTCTTATGAGGTTGCCTTCGCGGTCAACCATTGAGACCTTCCTGTCAAAGGAAACATTGAGCCTGATAGGAGAGAACAGGGAACGGCTGACAACCACAAGGTATTGATACTTACCGTTTTCCAGCACAGAGACAACTGCTCCTTCTTCACCTTCGGTAGAGAGCATCGTCACGTGCGGAGGAAGACAGGAGAGACTGTCGCAACCCTCGGGGACGGACTCGCCGGTATGGGCAAGGAACACTTTCCGGGAGCCGACAAACACCCCGGCACGAGCCTGCAACTCCTTGTTCATAGCTTTCACAAGGTCATACACAGCAGTACGGTTTCCCTCAAGATTGATGGGAGCATCGTGGAAGTCCCAACGCACAGGTTCGGGATTCCAATAGGTGAAATACTGCAGCCCGGAAGCTCCGTGGGCAAGATTGGTATACATCTGAAGCCTGAGACCTTCCATTGTCGGGAAGGCATACGGAACGTGGGGAGTGGATAAGGCAAAAGCCCAGAAAGGAAGACCGGCAGCCTCGCTCTCCGCACTTATAAGCCTCAGGTTGTTATACCAGAAATCCTTTGTAACACCCTCTGTCGTAATAGGATAATAATCGAAAGAAACCATCGGGAGATGCACTTCCGAAATGAAACGGTGAACATACTCCGGATACGGACATCCGAGGTCAGATTCGCTTACAAAACTCGGATAAAGGTTGAGATAAAGGGGCTTGGAAGAATCCGCAGCCTTTATCTTATCTGCCCACGCGGCAAGATCAGGAAATGAAGGCGGCGTAGGCTCATCAACAAGAAAATAGCCATACAATGCCGGATGGTCCTTTATCAGAGCGACAGTACTGTCGGGGTCTGACATCAATTCGTAACATTGCGCCATCACTTTCACTCCGGCCTCATCTGCGGCATCAAGAGCCTTCTGAAGATTGTCCAAAGAGCCTAAGAATGAGAAACTTATATTGAACCCGCAATCCGCGAGCTCCTGATACCTTTCGACAGATGTATACTGCGGAGGAATGCTGTACCAGGCCATAATCGGAAGTTCCGCCTTGGGAAGAGAATTACAGGAAGACGCCATCACAAGGACAGAGAGCAAAGAGACAATTGTCTGAGATTTCATACCTTATTTCTATTTTTTGCAATAATCACGATTTTTTTCTAATTTTGCAAATTTAGAAAACGAACATATACAATACTATGAAGATCAGTCAGAAAAGCAGTAGCATGCCTGCATCAGCAATCAGGAAGCTGGTTCCCCTCGCAGACGAGGCAAAGGCCCAGGGCGTAAAAGTATATCATCTCAATGTCGGCGCCCCCGATATAAAATCCCCCGACGTGGCAATCAACGCCGTGATAGAGAAATGTCAGAATATGCATCATCTCTCATATACCAATTCGGCCGGCCTCATCGAGCTCCGCAAGGGTGAGATTGAAAAATACTACAAGAAAATAGGCATCGACCTCGACGTATCGGAGATTCTCGTCGAGGTTGCAGGAAGTGAAGCTTTTGCCGAGGCTATGCAGATTGTTGCCGACGCAGGAGACGAAATCATCGTCGTAGAGCCTTTCTACACCAATTACAACACATTCGCATACCTCAACGGAATCACCCTCAAGGCTGTTCACACAGACATAAGGGAAGGATTCAAGGTGCCCGATATCTCAGAATTTGAAAAACTCGTCACACCCAAGACGAAAGCTGTGCTCATAAGCAACCCCTGCAACCCTACAGGAAAGCTTTTCACCAAAGAGGAAATGCTCAGGATAGGCGAATTCTGCAAGAAATACGATCTCTTCCTCATCTCCGACGAAGTATATCGCGAGTTCTGCTACACCGAAGAGCCCCATTTCTCTGCAATGAACATCCCCGGCCTGGAGCAGAATGTGATTCTTGTCGATTCAGTATCAAAGAGATACAACCTCTGCGGTGCTCGCGTGGGAACATTCATTTCGCACAACAAGGAAGTGATGGCCGCGGCTCTCAAGTTTGCCCAGTCACGCCTCTGCCCTCCCGTACTCGGACAGTATGCATCAATCGGTGCCCTCGACACTCCCCAGTCATATTTCGACGAAGTAAAGAAAGAGTACATCGCACGCAGGGATTGCGCAGTGGAGCTTCTCAACAAGATCCCTGGCGTATATTCACCCAATCCGATGGGAGCATTCTACACAGTTGTCGAGCTTCCTGTCGACGATGCAGAAAGCTTTGCAAAATGGCTTCTCACAGACTTCAGACTCAACGGAGAGACTGTCCAGATCACTCCTGCAGCCTCATTCTACAAGACTCCGGGCTTCACAAAGCAGGCCCGCATAGCCTACGTCCTTGAGGTTCCCGAGCTCAAGAAAGCAATCAACATAATAGCAGAAGCTCTCAAAGTTTACCCCGGAAGAGATTAAATATGGATATCAGCCTTCGCGCAGAAAATATGCCCTCTTCGCCTATCCGCAAGCTTGCTCCGCTTGCGGAAGAGGCCAAAAGGAACGGCGTGCACGTCTATCACCTCAACATAGGCCAGCCGGACATAAAAACGCCCCAATGCGCCATCGATGCCATCAGGAACATAGACCGCGAAATACTCGAATACAGTCCTTCGCAGGGCTATCTCAGCCTAAGGACAAAAATGGTGAAGTATTATGCGGAATACGGCATCTATCTGTCCCCCAGTGATATAATCATCACCACAGGAGGCTCCGAGGCCGTTCTTTTCGCATTCCTCGCCTGCCTCAATCCCGGCGACGAGATAATAGTGACAGACCCCTTCTACGCCAATTATATGGCCTTTGCCATATCTGTAGGCGCGATAATAAAATCTGTCAAGACAAACATCGAAGACGGTTTCAGGCTGCCTTCGATAGAGGCGTTTGAGGAGCAGATAACAGACAAGACGAAGGCGATACTCATCTGCAATCCCAACAATCCTACAGGTTATCTCTACACCAGAAAAGAGATGATGAGGCTTCGCGACATAGTGAAGAAGCACAATCTGTATCTTTTCAGCGACGAGGTTTATCGCGAATTCATATACACGGGAATGCCGTACATTTCCGCTTTCCACCTTGAAGGAATTGAGGAGAACGTTGTTCTTTTCGACTCTGTGAGCAAGAGATACAGTGAATGCGGCATCAGGATAGGTGCGCTCTGTACAAAGAATAAAAAGGTGCGCAGCGCCGTGATGAAATTCTGCCAGGCGCGACTCTCCCCTCCCCTCATCGGCCAGATTGCCGCAGAGGCGAGTATGGATGTCCAGAAGGAATATCTCTCCGGAGTCTATGAAGAATATCTCGAAAGAAGGAACTATCTGATAGACAGGCTCAACAGGATACCGGGAGTATATTCCCCCATTCCGATGGGAGCATTCTATACGGTAGCAAAACTTCCCGTCGATGATGCCGAGAAATTCTGCGCGTGGTGCCTCAGCGACTTCAGATACAAAGGAGAGACGGTGATGCTCGCCCCCGCCAGCGGATTCTACACAGAGCCCGGAGAGGGAAAGCAGGAAGTCCGCATAGCATATGTGCTCTGTAAGGAAGACCTCGACAAGGCCCTCACCTGCCTCGAAAAAGCCCTCGAAACATACAACAGTCTCTGATATGGTTTGCGAAGAAAAATTCTACGAAATATATAAAAGAGATGCGGAAGCTGTCGCTTTCTGTCCCTACAGGATATGTCCGATAGGGGCTCACAGCGACCATCAGTATGGAAAAATAACCGGAATTGCAATAGACAAAGGCATACATATGGCCTATTCCGCCAAGCAGAACGGAGTAATAGAACTTTGTTCGCTGCAATTCGGAAAAAGGGCACAGTTCCACGTCCGCGACATAAGTGAAACGAAACAGAACGACTGGGCGGACTATCTTAGAGGAGCCGCCTTGGAAATAAGCAGGAAATACAAGCTTTCAAAAGGCCTCTGCGGCGTTATCGAAGGTTCGCTTCCCATAGGAGGGCTTTCATCATCAGCGGCAGTCACGCTTGTATTCCTGAAGGCACTCTGCGATGTAAACGGCATAAGCCCCACTCCTTAGGAGATAATCGCGGCTGCAGTGGGAGCAGAAAACAATTATGTAGGAGTGGCGTCCGGAAAGCTCGACCAGAGCTGCGAGATTTTCAGCCGCAAGGACAAACTCCTGTATCTGGACACCCTTGACGACAGTTACGAACTCATAGAGACTCCCAAGAATATGAAGCCCTACGAAATAGCAATATTCTTCAGCGGTGTCGAGCGTACTCTTGCCGGTTCGAAATTCAATATGAGGGTGGACGAATGCAGAAGCGCTGCCTACGCTCTCAAGGCATTCGCCGGTATGGAATACGGAAAATTCAAAGAAACCTTCCTCAGGGATGTTCCCGTAGAGGTTTATGAACAGCTCCGGGACAAACTGCCCTTCAATTGGAAAAAGAGGGCGGAGCATTGGTACAGCGAATTCAGCAGGGTGGAAGCAGGTGCGGATGCCTGGAGAAAGGGAGATATAGAAGCCTTTGGAAAATTGTCATTCGAGAGCGGTTGGAGCTCAATCTACAACTGGGAGACAGGCTCGGACGAACTCAAGACAATCTACGAAATAATGACAAAGACAGACGGCATCTACGGAGGCAGATTCAGCGGAGCCGGCTTCAAGGGCTGCTGTATGGCCCTCATAGACCCTTCATTCAGGGAAAGCATAATGGAAAAAGTGGAGAGGGAATATCTCAAGGCCTTCCCCGCACTCAAAGGTAAATACAAAGGAGTCATCTGCCACTCCGCCGACGGAATAATATTCTAAAAAGATGAAATGCCTTATACTTGCCGCAGGATATGCCACCAGGCTCTATCCCCTTACGGAAAATTTTCCCAAGCCGCTGCTCAAAATTGGTGACAAAACGATACTCGACTGGCTGATAGATGACATAGCCGGGGCGGTGGAAGAATTCATCGTCATATCAAACGGCAAATTCGCCTCGATATTCGAAAAATGGGCGGCATCGAGCAAGCATAACATAAAGGTGCTCAATGACGGCACTTTCTCCAACGAAACGCGCCTCGGCGCCGTCTGCGACATAAAACTCGCGATAGACAAATTCGGTCTGGAAGAAGATCTTCTCGTCATTGCAGGAGACAACGTGCTCGATTTCAGTCTCACAAAATTCATTTCCTACGCAAAGGAAAAAGGCACAAGCTGCATTATGCGCTACTTTGAGCCATCCGAAAAAAGGCTCTGCAAATGCGGCATAGTGTGCGTGGACGAAAACGACAAGATTACAGATATGGCCGAAAAGCCTGCCGAACCGAAGAGCCACTGGTGCTGTCCTCCTTTCTACTATTATGTCCGGGAAGACGTGTCAAAGGTTGCAGAAGGGATAAATGCAGGATGCGGCACTGATGCTCCGGGATCGTACATTGCGTGGCTCAGTGCGCAAACAAGCGTCCACGCGATGGAAATGCCCGGCTCGAGATACGATATCGGCAATCTTGAATCATACGAGCAAGTACAGAAAACTTACAAAGGAATAACAAAATGAAACTGAAGGAAGGATTTGTTCTCCGCGAAATTTGCGGTAATAAAATAGTTGCAGGCGAAGGACTTGCACAAATCAATTTCAACAAGCTTCTGTCCCTGAACGAAAGTGCTGCCTATCTCTGGGAAGCAGTCCAGGGAAAGGAATTTACGGCACAAGATCTTGCCGATTTGCTTACAGAAAGATATGAGGTTTCTGCAGAAGTGGCACTTGCCGATGCAGAGAAACTCGCCGAAGCCTGGAAAGAAGCAGGAGTCTTAGAGTAACACTTTTTCCTTGCAATATTCGGCTATCTTTTCCCTGTGGGTGATGAATATCATCGTCCTGTCTTCCATTGTAGATGTAAGCCTCTGAAGCACAAGCGCTTCTGTAGCAGGATCGAGAGCCGAGGTAAGTTCATCCAGAAGAAGTATGCTTCCGGGGCGGAGGAGTCCCCTTGCTATGGCTATCCTCTGGGCCTGACCTTCGCTGAGGCCGCCGCCGGATTCGAAACACTGGGTATCAAGGCCCTGCGGAAGATCATTCACGAAATCGGCCGCAGCCGTATGGAGTGACTCCAGAAGCTCTTCCTGTGACGCATCCGGATTTCCCATCAACAGATTTTCCCTTATCGTGCCGCTGAAAAGGCTGTTGCCCTGCGGCACATATACAAGATTGCACCTCGAAGAAGGTCCTGCGGGCAGGATATTCCCCTCATTATCATAAAGTTCAATACTACCCGACTGTGGAGAAAGAAGCGAGAGCATAAGCTTCACAGTGGTGCTTTTGCCTATGCCGGTAGGGCCAAGTATCGCCGTTTTTGTTCCCGGGGCAAAATCGTGGCTGAAGCCCTTGAGCACCCAATCCTCGTTGTCATCATATCGAAAAGAAACATCATTGAGACGTATTCCGGCGGTGTTTTGGAGCATTTTCGGATAACCTGAATCTTCGAGCGGGAGGGCATTGATTTCATCAAGTCTGTCGATGGAGGATGTGCTGTGAAAGAATCCCGGAAGCTGGGCTCCGAGCTCGAGAAGAGGCCTCTGGAGCTGCCCCACGAGCTGGAGGAAAGCCGTCATAAGGCCATAAGTTATCGTCCCTTTGCTGATGCCGAACACACCCCAAAGGAAAGCTGTGGCATATGCGATTCCGAGAGTAAGAGAGATTATTATGCGCGCCCATATCATAAAGCGGGTACGCTTCATAGTCTTGTCATACAGGTCGTCCTGAAGCCCGCCGAGGGTGGAGACGCTGTATGAATCATATTCCATCGACTTTATAAGTGTCTGATGCTGAATACTTTCCTGAAGATGGGAGTGCACCTTGCTATCGTCATTCCTTACAGCAAGAGAAAGATCCCTTATCTTCATCATAAGATATTTACCTGCAAAAATGCCCACGGGGAGTATCACAACCAATATCCACGCGAGTTTGGGCTGGATGCAGAGAAGATATATGAAAGCGGCGACAAACTGCGCTCCGGCGCCGATGATTGCAGGGATGGTGACGCAGCAAGTGGAAGCTACAGTAGAAACGTCCTCCTTTATTCTGTTCAGGATGTCACCGGAATGAAACTTTCCGCGCACGTCCACGCTGAGGTGGAGGATATTGTCGAACATCTCCTGCCTCATAACGTTCTTCATCCTGGTAGAAGCCTTTGTCTGAAGAAAAGTCTTGAAGCCGTTCACAAGAGTCCTTATGACAATGATACCGAGAAAAATCAGTGCGAATGTAAGAAGTCCACTTTTGACATCCATACTGCCACGGCCAGTTGCTATGTCGACAAGTGCCTTGCTGACAAAGACATAGCCCATCATCAGGGCAACATAGACGAGCTGACACAGGATTGATGTCAGTATCGGCCATTTGAACGGCCGCGAGGCTTTCAGTATCTTCAGGATATATTTCACTTTGTGACTTCGTTATAGCAGGTAAAGGCGGCATCCGCATCGGGCAGGCACTCCAAATGATATATCGGACAATTCTGTATCACGGCATTAACGCTTTTGTGCTGGGCGTCGGAAAGATCGCGGCGCCATTTTATGCTCGAGCAGGAAGGGATGAAGTTCATATAGGCCTCGAAAATGCCAAGTTTCTGAATTTTGTTGTAGGGGGCCTGAGAAAGCTTTACAACTCCGCAGAGAGGCAGGAATTTGTTCTTGTAGCAAGGGGTTTTGCCGCTCCAGGGAGAACCGAAGACATAAGGCTTTCCGTCCAATATCCTTATGAGAGGATTGTCATCATTGAGCCTTTCCGTATCCTTGATATTGTCGAGCCAGAGCTGAAGATGCGTACTCTTGCCGGTGCCTGACTTGCCCAGAAAAATAAAGCCTTTTGCGCTGGTATTCAGCGCGTTGCCTGCTTCATTGTCGGCATTTGCCACGCTTGCGGGAATCATTATGGCCGAGGCGTGCATCATAAGGACATCGTGCTTGGTGCCGAACATAGTGTAAAGGAGCATCATCGCATTTGTTATCGCACACTCGAGGGCCGGGCCCTTGAGACCTTCCCTTACGCTCAGCACACATTCGTCGGCATTGTTTTCAATCTGCTCCTTGGCTGTAGGGACTTCCAGAAGGGCAAAGGGAGTTTTCTTGTTGAAAGAAAATCCGAAGGCAATCTCATCCTTCTCAACAGGCTTTTTATAGAGCCACAGATAAGGCGGCTCTTCGTTGCAGCACTGGATAAGTTCATAATCCGGCGCGGGATTCTGCACAAAATTCACATTGAGCCGGAAAATCCGCTCATCCGACGAGTCCTCAATTCTGAAAGGCTCATACGCAGCCATCGTAAGATCGGGTATTTCGGCTTCAAAAACGAGCCCTGCCACTTTGTACTTTCTCAGTTCCATATCACATCAGCCATTTTGACATATCCTTCCCGGCGGCAAGGCCTTCCCTTATCTCAGTAGATGAAATGGTAAGCTCCGGCGCTTGGAGAATATATATCTTATAATTTTTGTTTTCTTTCTTAAGGTCTTTTTTAATTGCCTGAGAATCAAATCCTTCCCTCGGATATACGGCCACTCCGTACACTCTCAGTATCTTCTTGTAGAGCCTCCACCTTCTTATGTCGGCAAACTGGTCGCCGCCTATCACGAGAATGGGATTTTCCGCCGCCAGGGCATCGAGGGTGTTTATGGTATAGTTGGGAGTCTTCAGAGTGAATTCTATGTCGCTCACCTCCACCTTTCCTGCAAGCTCAGGATGCCTTCTGACCGCTTGGCGGGCAGCTTCGAGCCTTTCCAGCGAGCCTTCCGCGCTTATTGTATCCTTCAGCGGATTTTTGGGCGTGACGACAAGGAGCACTCTGTCATACAGGCCTGCAAGTGTCTTGAGGATTGCAAGATGACCTATATGAAGAGGATTGAAGGAGCCTCCGTATACCGCTACCCTGCTTCTCATTTCAGGAATTCGTCAACTATGTTTTCGGCATTCTTCAGAGTGTCTTCCAGGACGTCGTTCACTATCGTCTTGTCAAACTTTCCTTCGGCAAAATCAAGCTCTGAGGCAGCTTTGGCGAGCCTTTCCTCTATAGCCTCCCTCGTATCCGTACCGCGGCCCTCGAGCCTTGCGCGGAGTATTTCCTGAGAAGGAGCCTTGATGAGTATCGACAGAGCGTTGTCGCCAAAATACTTCTTGAGATTGTAGCCTCCTTTGACATCTACATCAAAGATGATGACGTGACCTTTGGCCCATATTCTTTCGACTTCGCTCTTTAGGGTGCCGTAGAATTTGTCCTCATAGACTTCCTCATACTCCACAAAGGAATCCTTGCTTATGAGGCTTCTGAACTCCTCTGCAGAGAAGAAATAATACTCCACTCCATTCTTCTCCTCCCCTCTCGGAGCTCTCGATGTCGCCGAAACCGAAAACTCGAATTCCTCGTGAATTCCTAGGAGATGATTCACCACCGTGCTTTTGCCCGAACCCGAAGGTGCCGAAAATATGATTACTTTTCCGCTCATTTATCTTATTCTGATTATCAATTCACAAAAGTAATCATAATTTTTATTATATTTGCACGATTTCTTGGTAGGAATTGTTTATTTACATTATACTAAATTATGGTATCATTCAAAGAATTGGGTCTTGTCAACACCAGAGAGATGTTTGCAAAGGCCGTAGCAGGCGGATACGCAATCCCCGCATTCAACTTCAACAACATGGAGCAGCTTCAGGCTATCATCCAGGCTGCTGCAGAGACTAAATCACCTGTCATCCTTCAGGTATCAAAGGGCGCACGCAACTATGCAAACCAGACCCTTCTGCGCTATATGGCACAGGGTGCTGTAGAGTATGCAAAGGAACTCGGCTGGGAGAACCCCCAGATTGTTCTTCACCTCGACCACGGCGATTCATTCGAGCTCTGCAAGAGCTGCGTTGATTTCGGTTTCTCATCAGTTATGATCGACGCATCATCACTTCCTTTCGAGGAGAACATAGCTCTCACAAAGAAAGTTGTTGAATATGCACACCAGTACGACGTTACAGTAGAGGCTGAGCTCGGCGTTCTCGCAGGTGTAGAGGATGAGGTTTCTGCAGAGGAGTCTCACTATACAAAACCCGAGGAAGTAATCGAGTTCGCAACAAAGAGCGGCTGCGATTCTCTCGCGATATCAATCGGAACTTCACACGGAGCATACAAATTCAAACCCGAGCAGTGCACAGTTGATCCTCAGACAGGCCGTCTCGTTCCTCCTCCCCTCGCATTCGACGTTCTCCACGAGGTTGAGAAGAAGCTCCCCGGCTTCCCTATCGTTCTTCACGGTTCATCATCAGTTCCCCAGGATGAAGTTGACACAATCAACGCAAACGGCGGCGCCCTCAAGGCAGCTGTAGGTATTCCCGAGGAGCAGCTCCGCGAGGCAGCAAAGAGCGCAGTCTGCAAGATCAACATCGACTCAGACTCACGCCTTGCAATGACAGCAGCTGTCCGCAAAGTGTTCAATGACAAGCCCGCAGAGTTCGACCCCAGAAAGTATCTCGGTCCCGCTCGCGACAATATGAAGAAGCTTTACATCCACAAGATCGTAAACGTTCTCGGCTCTGACGGAAAGGCTGAGTAATACATTAAAAGAGGCCCGGCCATTTTGGTGGGCCTCTTTCTTTTTTTTGGACACTCCGCGAGTGACTCGCGGAGTGTCCAACTTTTTACAGTTCAAAATCGGTGATGTTCTTGATGCCGGGAATGGCGTAATAGGCTTCTACTATATCTCCCTTGAGGAAGACTTTGCGGCCGAGGTTGTCCGGATTGTCCACCAGATTGAGGGCATCACGGGCTTTGCTCCCGCTCGAAAGCTGAACCGACATACAGGATGATTTCTCGCTTACAGTGGAGCGGGATGAAATCGCGA
>R06__coassemble_334_pt1 | contig 17885 bp, 10 predicted proteins | sample R06__metabat2_low_PE_030 | metagenome-assembled genome bin R06 | reverse complement strand
CTGTGAGCCCTTGCGACCGAAAGTTTCATAGTCTTTTTTCTGTACAAAAGTCCGACGTCTATGCCCCTTGGGTCGCCAGATTCGAAATGTACACACCCGTAGCCGTACTTCTTGAGGGCGGCCGCACCGGCAATTCTTTTCAGTACATAGGCATTTTCGAGTTCGGCAAGGCCGATGATATCCGGCATCTGCCCATATCTGTCGGATGAGGCAAGAATCGTCTTGGCGATGGCGTCGCACTTGCGGCCAAAACGCTTTGACGTCCAGACGTGCTCTCCCTTATAGGAAAAGTCCTCACCCCCGTTGTCCGGCCTTGTGTCGAACATATTCTCCACATTCCAGAACATAACAAGCCTCAACACCAAAATCACTACCATTCTCATAACAGGCGCAATATCGGCATTGCACAAGACAAAAAACCCCGAAAAAGTAAAAACTTTTCCGGGGGATAAAAAATATTTACTTTTTCAGACGCTTCTTTTTCCTTATTGCCTCGACATCTGAAGATTCCCTCAGATTGTCGTAGATTCCACGAAGCCTCGGCGCAAACGAACTTGCCAATCCCTTGAATCTTGTCAGAAGTATCGCCACAACAGCGACAGTGCCTATGAGGGCGGCAAAGCCGTAAAGTTCACGCAAGGTATCTATCAGACCGTTATATGGAACCAGGGCCGAGAGCGAACGTTCGAACATTGCATCACCTATAGGGCCTCCCACTCCGGTCCGGATGAATCCCAGAAGGCATATCATCTCGAAATAATATGTGAAGTTGGCATTGGCCTGCACATATACCGTAAGAACGATAAACACCGTGACGTGACCGAAACCGCACAGAATCAGCGCCGGGACGAGCGCGGCAGTGGGAGTCGTCGGAGCTATGATAAAATGCATCATCACCGTGTACAAGAGCACAAAACCGAGGCCGATTGCGGTGAGCCACCTTGTATGCCAATGCCATTTGGTAAGGGCAAGATAGCAGAAAAGTGCACCCAAACCCTGGCCTATGAAGTCAAGCCATTTGAGGTTCGACATCGATATGTAGTCCATCCCCATCACAGCCGAGCAGAATGTATTCTGAAGTACCGTCTGCGTCGAAAGGAGGATATCGAGAATCAGGAAAATGCCGAAGAATTTCCAGATATGCCGCATCCCGAAAGCCTCTTTGTGAATGAACGGATGCCTTAGGTTGAACATCGCCCATATACCATAGGCAAGGCTGAGAAACGCCGTCGCAAGAGCTATGCGTATGCGCGGAGAAGCAAGCCATTCATACTGGTTGCCATAGCAGAAAATGTATATCAGGCTCAGGATGAATATGCTCCACATCACCATTCCAAGCCAGTTGATGCCGTAAAGGGGCATCTTCGGCTGCGCCCTGAATGTCTTCATAAACACAAGCGCGAGGATGATGATGAGCAGCAGATACGCAATCGCCGCAGTGTGCATTGCAGGCCAGCCGAATGTGTCGATTATGCGAATCTGCACCCAATCGAACACGTTTATGCAGCCCAACACTATGAAGAACACTACGGAAAGGAAAACACCGTAGTTGAAGGTGGGGGCGATGACTCCCAAAAGGTTTGAGAAGCACTCAAAGGTGCCGTAGAGGCGGCAGAATCCACCTACATAGCAAACCAACAGACGGAGCGGCATTGCCGTAAGGTGCGGGAAAATGATATTGCACAGAATCTGCACCGAGGCCGCAATGATGAAATTCCATTTGTTCGGGAAACGGAATTTCAGGCGGAATGCCAGTGGAAAGTAGAAACTGAGGCCTATGAGCACTGTCTGTCCCATCATCGCCACATCTCCTCCGCTCAGGGCCATTCCACCCTTCATCTGCTCGAAGGCGGTGAAATACATTCCGTTGGTGAACTGGAAGCCCACAAGGAAGACGGCATACAGAAGTATGCGCGCCCATCTGGGCACCCAATCCCTGAAATTCGGCAAGGGAAACTTGCCTTGAGACTCCCAGGCCATTATTTGCCGGCGACTTTACATTCGACGCTCATTCCGGAAGCAAGAGCCTCGAGGCCTTCCTCAGAGAGGAACTCTATCTTGACGGGGATTTTCTGGCTTACCTTCACATAGTTTCCTGTAGAGTTGTCCGGAGCCATCGGAGAGAATGCGGCACCCGTTCCTGCGGCTATTGCGCTGACGCATCCTTCGAATTTGCGTCCGCCGAGGGCATCGACACTGATCTGCACTTTGTCGCCGACAGCAATATTCTGCATCTGGTTTTCGCGGTAATTGGCAATCACCCAGGGTTTTGAGTCGGACACTATCGCAACGAGGGGCATTCCGGGATTTACAAGCTGACCTTCCTGAATGAATTTGTCGGATACATAGCCGTCGCAAGGAGCTGTAATCACTGTGTAAGACAGGTTGATTTCGGCTATTTCAAGTGCGGCCTCGCAGATTGCTATTCCTCCTTCGCTCTGGCTGAGCCTCTGCTGCTGCTCGGTCTTGACAAGAGCTGTAGTACGCTTCTGAGCCTGCATAGTCTGCATTTTTGCCTTCAGGGCTTCGTACTGTGTCTGCACTCCTTCGAACTGCTGGCGGGTAACCACCTCTTTTGCATAAAGTTCGCTGAAGCGCTTGTACTCGCGCTCGGCGTTTTCATACTGTATGCGCACTTCCTCAAGAGCGGCGTCCGACACTGCCAGATTGTTTTCAGTGGCGCTGATACCGGTACCCATTGCCTTGCGTCCGGTGCGGGCGTTTTCGAGATCAGCCGCGGCCTGAGCTACGTGCAGACGATATTCGCTGTCTTCAATAAGGACAAGAGTATCTCCTTTGCTGACCTTCTGGAATCCTTCGAAACGCACTTCTTCGATGAAACCCGGCACACGTGCCGAGAGCGTCACTATGTCGCGCTTTACCTGCGCATTCTCCGTCCAGGCTCCTCCGATATGGATGAATGTGGAAGCTATCCAGCCTATTCCCACAAGAAGGAGTACGATTACTACAGTGTTGACTATTATCTTCTTTGTTACTTTGTTCATAGCTTATAATGTTGCGCAGATATACTGCAGTTTGTAATATGAGGCAAGGATGTCAATGCGGGCATTGATGGCCGCTATCTCGCTCTCGAGCTTTTCGTTTGATGAGTCCAGGAGGTCGGTGATGGTGGCGAGACCTTCCGTATAGCGGTCGCTGACCTGGCTGTATGACACTTCTGCAAGATCGCGGGCCTGCTCGCAAATCTCCATCTGTCTGAAAGAATTGCGGTATTCTGTCGTGGCGGCGCTGAGGGCGAGGTCTATGCCCTGCTGTGCGGCATCAAGCTCTGCCTTTGACCGGCTCACTGCAGCCTGGCTCTGACGGATTTTCTTGCCCGACTTGTAGAGATTGTCGATGTTGTAGGTTATGCCTACGCCCACTGTAGCGTAGTTGAAATTCTTGTCCTGACGTCCGTAGCCTGCCATTTTTCCGGAGATGAAAGTGGTGACATCGGGGCCATTGAACGTATCGCCGGCAAACAGGGCGATGCTGGGAAGCCTCTCTGCCTTTGCAATCGCAAGCTGCGTCTCACTGAGGTCGGCGGCAAGGCCTGCTGCACGGATGGCGGGAGAACTTTCCGCAGAAAAAGCCGCATATTCGTCGGGAATTTCGATATCCATCAGGGGAGTTACCGTTTCGTCCTGAGGCAGACCTATCGCCATAGACAGTTTGCCTCCCATTATCTGCAGGGCGCTTTCGAGCTTTGTCTTTCCGAATTCGAGATTTTTAAGGAGCAACTCGTAACGCGACAGGTCGCTTGCCAGCACAGTCCCTTCTTCATACCTTGCATTCATCTGGTCGAGAACTTTCTGCACAAGGGCGATGTTTGACTCGATTGTCTGAAGCTGGTTGCGCAGTTTTATTATTTCGAGCGATGTCGCGGCAATGAGATAGCGGACTTCGTTGCGATTGTCCTGCGCCTGCACCTGTGCAAGCTGCGAGCCCAGCTGTGCGGCTTTTACTCCATTTTTGATTGCTCCTCCTGCGAATACAACCTGACTCGCCTGAAGGGCAACATTGTTTCCGAATGAAGGCAGTTGCTCGTCAACTGCATTCGTAAAATTACGGTCCATGCTATAGCCAAGACCGATCCAGCTCACATTTGCGCTGGCCTGAATTGAGGGGAGATACGCGTTCTTCGCCGCCTCGACACCGGCCTGAGCCTCCTGCACGCCGAAATCGGCTGCACGCACGGTGGCGTTGAGGGAATCCGCAGTAGCGAACATCTCCTCAAGAGTCATAGACCTTTGTGCACTAAGCGGCGCACAAATCCACAATATCCCCAAAAGGATACCTAACCTTTTCATAAAATTAATTTAACAACAACGTAGAAGAGCCTTTGCGTGGGCGCGACTACTTAAACCTACTTAAGCTTGTCCAATTATACGCACGGCTGCTGTTGTTTCTTTGCTCGGCTGAGGAAAGCGGGCGCAAAGATAGGTATTTTTTTTAAACGCTTTCATACGGACTTCTTTTGATTTTATAAAAAGATACGTTATATTCGCATTTTACCCAATAAGTTATTCGCAATAACCGGAACAACTACAAATTATTTATAATGAAAAAACTGATTTCAATCGGCTGTGCGGCCGCCATCACTCTGGTGGCTGCATCTTGTGTAAAGGAGCAATTGGCTCCCGAGAGCCCCGACCGGAGCGCAAAACTGCGCAAAGTCACAGTGGGGTTCTATGCAACCAAAACCACCCTCTCTGATCAGGGGACGACTCTATGGGCAGAGGGTGACACCCTCTGGGCTTCCAACGGCAAAACCGTGGAGACCTGGAAAGTGCCCGAAGCTTCCTATGGCAAGGACACTGCATCTTTCTATACCGCTTTCAGTCCCAAGGACACTGTCTTTGTGGTATATCCTTATTCCAGCGCCAATGGATTGACTGCGGATCATAAATTCAAGATCAACGTACCATCTGCAATTGACGGATCGGACTTTTCCAAAGCCAATATTGCCGTGGCAAAGGTGCTTCCCGTCAAGGACTCTCTCAACGTGAGCGTCAAGATGAAGAATGCTACCGGAGTGTTGAAATTCAGCATATCCCCGGATGCAATGTATCCTCCCAAGGCTGTAGGCCTCAACGCTCCCGGCCAGATCATTGCCGGAGATTGCGAAGTTGACTTCTCTACGGGAACTCCCGTGGCGAAAGCGACAAGCGGCAGCTCGATGATACTTGTCAGCGGCACAGAGGGCGGCGGAGTATTCTATGTTCCCGTGATTCCGTGCACCTTGAATGAGGGCTTCCGCTACATCGGCGTGGGCATCGACCTCAACTGCGAATCCATCGCTTCCACCAAGGCCAATGTGATTGAGGCAAACGACCTTTTGGACCTCGGCTCATTCGGCACACACGAGCTCAAACGTCTGGAAGGCGAAGGTACGGAAAACTCTCCCTACATTGTCAACAACCTTCCCGAATGGCTCGCTGTCACCTATTACATAAACGAAAGTCCCGACAATACTCTTGAAGGAACGTACCTGAAGATTGGAGCGGACTTCGACGGCGTTTCCATCCCTGTCGGAAGGTATGAGGACGACACTGACTACTATTTCAAAGGTCATCTTGACGGAGCAGGCCACACAATCGGCGTGAACATCAGCGGCTCTAATTTCTGCGGTCTGTTCGGCGAATTGGGCGGCGGCGCTTCAATCAGTGACCTCACCATTGAGGGTTCTGTATCCGGCGAGGATTATACCGGAGCACTTGCCGGAGCCATCTGCTGCGGACAGTGTGCAGGCGAGAAAATACTTGTCACCAACTGCACCAACAAAGCCCGCGTGAATGGAGGAAAGCGTGTAGGTGGTATCGCAGGTTATTGCAATACAAACAATTCGTGTTGGGCTGCCAAGAATACCGACACTCTCGGAATCCATTTCCTCAACACCAACAACTACGGCGAGGTGATTGCAAGCGGAGACTATGTAGGAGGCATCGTGGGCCTCACAGACACGGCTCTCTGGAAGGAATTCCGCAATTGCACCAACGCCGGAAACATCACCGGAAACAATTCTCTGGGCGGAATAGTAGGATACGGATACTATGATTATCTCATTTCGTGCAACAACTCAGGCGCCGTCATCTCCACTGCAACAGCCAGCACAGGTCTGTACGGCATCAGCGGCAACAAGTTCGTTCACTATTCGGCATACAACAACGGTATCGGCGGCATAGTGGGATGGGGTCAGAATTGCGACACGATTTACGAATGCACCAACAGCGGCGCCGTCAGCGGTCCGAACAAAGTCGGAGGTATTGCAGGTTCCACTTATTGGACTGCAGTGGCTAGCTGCGCCAACAGAGGCCCGGTTAACGGAACATCCACCCAAACCCACGGCATCAACTTCGGGTCTGCCGCAGGAGGAATAGTCGGTTGGGTTGACTGCAGATATGACGTGAAGAACAATACCAACGACGGCAAGATCACGGCCAAAGGCGGCTGCGGCGGCATAGTTGGTGTCTGCCAGGCCACAACTTCCGCCATAGTTTATCTCGATGGCAATATCAACAACGGAGATATAGACTGTTCCGGTGAGTGTGCCGGCGGCATTTGCGGCATCGCCTGGAATCAAGCCGGTGCCAAATATGTTTATGCCAACAATTGCACCAATAACGGCAATGTATCCGCCTCCAACTCTGCCGGCGGCATCTATGGCCAGATGTATGATGCCAACAATGCCAAAGCGGGTTGCGCCAACAAGTGTGTCAACAATGGCAACATCACGGCAGATTACTATGCCGGCGGCATTACGGGCTTCTGCAAGACAAGAGCCACAAAGCCCGCTTGGTATATCTTCAACTGCGAAAATCACGGCACTGTATCAAGTGTCAGGACCGACGAACAGCCCGGTTTTGCAGGTGGTATAGTGGGAGCTGTCCATAACTATGGAGACGGCCTCGGCCTTTCCAATTGCTACAACACAGGAAACGTGAAATATGCCAACATCGCTTATGCAATGCCCAAAGTCGGCGGCATCTGCGGCGATTTCACCAAGGGATTCATCAAGAACGTGTACAACAGCGGTACTGTAGGCGCCATCGAAGGCACTCCTGCAGAGGGCTCTGACGCATATCTCGGCGCAATAGCAGGATGCAACAGTGCCACAATTGAGAATTCCTACTATCTTGCGGGAACATTCTCACAGGCCATAGGCAGCGCTTCAACTGTCGCTGCGGCCACCTCTGTACAGAGCGTTTCCGATGCCGGGATACTTGCAGAAGGAGTGCAGATAGGAGACTCATTCTACAACGAACTTGTCCCCGCTCTCAACGCGTGGATAGGCAGTTCCAGCACTTATCTGCTTTGGAAGGAAGGACCTGCTTTTGTGAAGGAGTAATTGTACGTACAGTAGAATAGTATTATGAAAAAGATATTTTTTGCAATAGCAGGCGCTGTGCTCCTTATGTGCGCTTGCAACAAGGAAGAGGAACAGATTCCCGTATCCTCAATCACCCTCAACACCACAAAACAGACTGTGACTGTGGGAAATACTTTCCAGCTCTCAGCAGTCGTAGCTCCGTCCAATGCCACCAACAAAAACATCAACTGGTCTTCAACTGATGCATCAGTGGCATCCGTGAATGCAAACGGTTTGGTCACCGGCGTGAAGCCCGGCAGTACGCATATTGTTGCGGAAGCCGCAGACGGCAGCGGAAAGAAAGCATCCTGCGACATTACGGTCGAGTCTGCGGAGATTCCCGCCGAGTCTGTCAAATTCTCTTATCCTTCGGGAGTTCTCTTCTGGGAAGGGACAAGCGTTCAGTTCTCTGCCACGGTTGCGCCGGACAATGCAAGCAATAAGACTGTTGTATGGTCTTCCGGAAATGAGGCAGTTGCAACAGTCGACCAGCAGGGACTTGTCAAATTGTTGAAATCAGGCAAGGTCACAATCACAGCAAAGGTGGAAAACGAGACCGTCAAGGCTGCCGAACATTCCGAAGAAATCGAGGTGCTCGCGAAAGTCGCTTCAATCGCTCTTGATCCGAGCGAAAAATCCGTTCTGGAGGGTACGTCGTTCGACATTACCGCCACCGTTGCTCCCGATAATGCTTATATGAAGGAACTCGAATGGTCTTCAAGCGACGAAACTGTTGCAACAGTGGATGCAAAAGGCCACGTCACTACCCTCAAGGCAGGTGCAGTGACAATTACGGCCACTGCCACCGATCCGGGGCAGGTATCCGCATCCTGCGCAGTTACTGTAAATGGAAAAGTGACCGGCATTACTCTTGACTGCGGCACAGCAGCTTCACTCTGGAAAGGCACGACTCTCCAAATCAAGGCTGATGTCCAGCCTGCAACGGCCCTTGACAGAACTGTCAGCTGGACCTCATCCAATCCCGAGGTTGCAAGCGTGAGTGCAGAGGGTCTTGTAACAGCCCTTGCCGATGGACAGACCACCATTACTGTCACAGCAAATGACGGCAGCGGAGTAAAAGCCGAGTGCACCGTCACAGTCAAGACCAAGGTGGAGACCATGACGCTCAATGAAGTCAATAAGACTCTTGAAATCGGAGATACTTTCCAGCTTACAGCTGTCATAACTCCTGATGATGCCACGGACAAGACCGTTGTCTGGTCTTCAGGAAACGAGTCTGTCGCAACAGTCAGCGAGAGCGGACTGGTGAAGGCACTGAAGCCCGGTATGGCCACGATTACCGCCACCGCTGCGGACGGAAGCGGCATAAAGGCCACCTGCAAGATAATCATCGAAAAGACAGAAGGAACCGAAGATTACAATCAGGGAGAATTCGACTGGTAATCCGTTCATCTAAAGAATAAAGCAAAATGTTCAAGAAAATCCTTTCGATGCTTATAGTTTTTTGTCTGGGCATAGCCTCCTATGCCCAGACAAGAACTGTCAAAGGAGTTGTATTTGAAGAGGAGACCGGCGAAACGATGCCCGGGGCCTCCGTGATGCTTGTGGGCACAGAAAAGGGTGTAGTCACCGATCTCGACGGAAAATTCGAATTTGCCGGAGTGAAATCCTCCGATTGGCTCAGGGTCGAATTCTTCGGAAAGCTCCCGGTGGAAATACAGGTTGGAGACCTCACCAACATCGTCGTCAAGCTCAAGAATTCTGCCGAGCTGCTTGAAGAAGCCGTGGCAGTTGCGTTCGGAAAGCAGAAGAAGGAAAGTGTTATCGGCTCTGTAACCGCAATTGACGTACAGAACCTCAAAGTCCCTTCCAGCAACCTCACGACTGCTCTGGCCGGTAATGTGGCAGGTCTCATCTCCTACCAGAGAACCGGTGAACCGGGACAAGACAATGCAGACTTCTTTGTGCGAGGCATCACGACATTCGGTGCCAATACAAGCCCGCTCATCCTTATCGACAACATCGAGCTCACCAGCACCGACCTTGCAAGACTGCAACCTGATGACATAGAAAGCTTCTCCATAATGAAGGATGCCACAGCAACAGCCCTTTATGGAGCACGTGGTGCAAACGGTGTCATTTACGTGACTACAAAGAGGGGTCGCGAAGGTCCTGCCACCGTGTTCGCACGTCTGGAAACATCCATCTCACAGCCGACGCAGGATGTGCAGTTGGCAGACGGCGTGACATATATGAAGGCTTATAACGAAGCCATCACCACACGCGATCCTCTCGGAGATCTCAAATACAGCTATGACAAGATCGAGCAGACAGGAAAACCCGATGCCAACCGCTACATCTACCCTCTCAACGACTGGTATTCGATGCTGTTCAAAGACTATGCGACGTCTTATCGCGCAAATGTGTCAGTAAGGGGTGGAGGTGATATTGCAACGTACTATGTTGCAGGTGCTTACAATCAGGATACAGGTATCCTCAACGTTGACAACCGCAACAGTTTCAACAACAACATCGACCAGAAGACATACAGTCTGCGTACCAATATCGACATCAATCTGACAAAGACCACAAAGCTCGCCGTACGCCTTACAGGCAACTTTACAGACTACACAGGACCTCTGAACGGAGGTTCCGAAGTCTATAACCAGGTGGTGCATTCAGATCCGGTGCTTTTCCCTGCCTATTACCCTACGGATGACGATCACGTGGGCATAAAACACATAATGTTCGGAAATTACGATGACGGTTCCTATATCAACCCTTATGCAAATCTTGTGAAGGGCTACAAGGACTATCAGCGCTCGCAGATGATTGCCGCCCTGGAACTCAATCAGGACCTCGACTTTGTGACCAAGGGCTTGAAGTTTATGGCACTCTTCAACCTCACGCGCCTGTCGGACTACACCGTTTACCGTCAGTTCGTTCCCTACTGGTACACTCTCGACAGCTACGACTCCTATACAGGAGAATATCACGTGCGCAGAATCAATGACACGGGTACCGACTATCTCAACTATTCTGAAGGAAAGAAGAACATCTCCAACACGATGTATTTCGAGAGCCGTCTCAATTACGCCCGCAATTTCGGCCGCAATGAAGTGACAGGCCTTCTCGTGCTCACTGCCAGAGAAAAGGTCGTGGCAAATGCAGGATCGCTGCAGCTGTCGCTGCCTTCACGCAATGCAGGACTCTCCGGACGATTCACATACGGCTGGGATTCGAAGTATTTCGGTGAGTTCAACTTCGGTTACAACGGATCAGAACGCTTCTCCCAGCAGCACAGATGGGGCTTCTTCCCCTCTTTCGGCGTTGCCTGGGTGGCATCCAACGAAAAATGGTTCAAGCCTGCGAAAAATGTAGTGAGCAATCTCAAGCTTCGTGCTTCCTATGGTCTTGTAGGTAACGATTCCATCGGAGATGACAGCGACCGCTTCTACTATCTTTCCGAGATGAATATGACCAGTTCGGCATTGGCAGCATATTTCGGAGAGAGCAGGGGTGTAGAATACAAGGGCATCAACGTGGTGCGTTATGCCAACGAGGATATCACTTGGGAAACATCGTACAAGACCAACTTCGCTATGGAGCTCGGACTGTTCAACAAACTTGATGTCATCGCCGAGTATTTCACCGAGAGACGCGAAGACATCTATATGTACCGTTCCGACATCCCGAACACAATGGGTCTGCAGGCATCTGTTGCCGCCAACATCGGCAAGGCCTCGGCAAAGGGTGTTGACATCCAGGCCGACTACAAGCAGTCCTGGGGGACGGATCTCTGGGCGTCGGCAAGGGGTAATTTCACCTATTCTACCAGCAGATACGAGGTGTACGAGGAGCCTACATACAACGAATCCTACCGTCAGCACGTGGGCCAGAGCATCAAGCAGGTCTGGGGCTATGTGGCGGAGAGGCTTTTCATAGATGACGAAGAGGCGGCAAACAGTCCTTCCCAGGCATCTTTCGGAAGCCAGTATGGAGGCGGTGACATCAAGTACACCGACATCAACGGTGACGGTGAAATCACTACTGCCGATATGGTGCCCATAGGTTTCCCCACCACGCCGGAAATAATATACGGTTTCGGTGTTTCTGCAGGTTACAAGGGATTCGACTTTTCCGTGTTCTTCCAGGGCCTTGGCAACGAGAGTTTCTGGATCGATGCTGTAGACACATCGCCTTTCTACAACAATACACAGCTTCTCAAGGCCTATTCTGACAGCCACTGGAGCGAGGACAATCAGGACATTTACGCTCTCTGGCCCCGTTACAGTGCATATCTGAACAAGAACAACACTGCGGTGAGCACCTGGTGGATGAGAGACGGTTCGTTCCTCAGGCTCAAACAGCTGGAACTGGGCTACACCCTTCCTGTCAAGTGGACAAGAAAGGCGCACATCGAAAACCTGCGTGTATATTTTCAGGGCAACAATCTTCTGTGCTGGAGCGAATTCGACCTCTGGGATCCCGAAATGGGCGGAGATGGCCTCGGCTATCCGATCCAGAGAACCTTCAACATAGGTGTGAACGTTACATTCAAATAATGGAGGGAAGAAACTATGCGTAAGATAATTTTTCGAATTTCCGCTTCTTTTGCTGTGCTGGTATGTGCAGTATCCTGCAACAAATTTCTGGACGTCGTGCCTGACGATGGTCTGGCTACCATAGAGACCGCCTTCAACCTCAGAAGTACGGCAATCAGATATCTGGCCACCTGCTACTCTTATATGACAGGAGAAGGAGCTCCCGGTACCGACTACGGTATGCTCACCGGCGACGAACTCTGGGACCTTGTGGGACGCGTTGTCTCCAATACGAATGCCCGTGTGCCGCAGACTCTCTTCAATATCGCCAGAGGCTTTCAGAGCGCATCGAGCGTGTATGGAAACGACTGGGCAAGTATGTATCAGGGAATACGTTGCTGCGATATCCTCATCGAGAATATCAAGTCAGTTCCCGATATGGAAATGAGCGAAATGATGCAGTGGACGGCCGAGGCCAAATTCCTCAAGGCCTACTATCATTTCAATCTCATCCGCAAGTGGGGCCCGGTTCCCATTATCAGGGAAAGTCTTCCCATCGACTCCGACGTGGACGAGGTAAGGGTTTACCGTGACAACATAGACGACTGTTTCGATTATGTCATCGAGCTTTTGGACGAAGCGCTCCCTTATCTTCCTCTCGTGAACCCCTCAGAAGACGAGTACGGCAGGATTACCCAGACCGCCTGCGCCGGTTTGAAGGCACGTGTCTGCGCCTATGCGGCAAGTCCGCTGTTCAACGGCAATGAAGAGCAGGCTACACTGGTGGACAATCGCGGCAACCGCCTCTTCCCCGCAAAAGACGATGCGGCGAAGGCTGCACGATGGACTGCAGCGATGGAGGCCTGCGCACAGGCTCTTGAATACTGCGACAAGGCCAATCTCAAGCTCTATACAAAAGAGACTGTGGAATCGACCTACAGAATGTGCGACACCCTGAAGACTTCGCTCGCTCTGCGCAACGCATTCTCTGCGCGATGGAACAGCGAGCTGGTTTGGGGAAACACTCAGACTTCAAAGTCTTCCATAACCATTTTCCAGCAAATATGTATGCCCAACCTTCTGCTGGAGCAGTATGCAATGGCTCTTGGAGGATACAAGTTTATCGGAGTGCCCCTCAAGATTGCAGAGCAGTTCTACACCAATAACGGGCTTCCCATAAAGAATGACCTTGACTGGACGGATGTCAACACGAGCGAACTCAAGATGGGAGACGCCACCCACAAGTATTATCTCAAGGAAGGTTATACAACGGCACGCCTTAATTTCAACAGGGAACCACGTTTCTATGCATTCCTCGGATTCGACGGCGGAAAGTGGCTGGGAATGCTTTCCAACTACAACGACCTCCAGCCCGAAAGCATCAAGGATATAGAGTGCCGTATCGGAGGTCTGCAAGCCAAGACAGGAAGTGAGACAGGGCCAAACACCGGATATTTCCCCAAAAAGATGTTCCCCTTCCAGTGCACTGTGACCGGAAACAACTCATTCTCAGCCTATTGGTTCGCCTTCCCGATGATACGTCTGAGCGACCTTTATCTGCTTTACGCGGAGTGCATCAACGAGGCTGAAGGCCCCGACGGACCTCACAGCGCAGAACTTTTCGCACGGCTGAACGCCATTCGCGAAAGGGCAGGCATTCCGACAGTCGAGGATTCCTGGGAAAACCACAGCAACAACTCCAATTACTACAAGTCAAAGGAAGGTATGCGTGACATAATCCACAAGGAAAGACTCAATGAACTATGCTTCGAAAGTCAGAGATTCTGGGATTTGAGGCGTTGGAAAGAGGCTCCTGCAGAATACCAGAAGGGATTCTACGGATGGACTGTCACGGGCTCTACTCCGGAGGATTATTATGTGAAGAAATTCATCTCCAGCCAGGACTTCGGGCTCAAGAACTATTTCTGGCCCATTGCCACCAGCTATATCGAGGTCAATCCCAACCTTGTACAAAACATAGGATGGTAAGCTTATGAAAAAGAGAATTTTATTTTTTTGTATATCAGTTGCCGCCCTTGTACTGTCTTCCTGTGTCAAGGAAAACGGAACAGGGCGTGTAGACCAGATAGATGACACCATCCCGGCGCCCGCTCCCGTTATGATAAGCAGCGTCAGAAGCATCGCCGGAGGTGCTGTGATCAAGGTGACCATCCCGGATGATGACAACCTCAAAGGCGTAGTCGCGACTTATGAAAGGAACGGAGAGATTGTGAACACCAAGATCTCCCGTTATGTGGATTCCCTCACGGTGGAAGGATTTGCCGATACGCAGATTCACACCATAAACATCTGCTCCTTCAATGTCAACGAACTTCGTTCGGAGCCCGTGACAGTGGATATTTTCCCGCTCGAGCCGCCGATTGTCACTGTAAAGCCCACCATACTTCCTACCTTCGGAGGGGTCAAGGTGCATATTGTCGGTAACGAGTCAAAGTCTGATCTTGCCGTGTGTCTTCTTACGGATACAGACCTTTCAGACGTAGGAAAGCCCGTAAAGGACATCAAATGGGTGGAGGTGACCACTATGTTCACCGCCAGCAACGACATCAAGCTCACACGCCGCAATCTGGACGCGGAAGAGGCCATTTTCGGCGTCTATATCCGCGACCGTTGGGGAAATATCTCCGACACTACGATGGCCGTGCTCACCCCCATCGAGGAAGTGAAGCTCGCAAAAAACAAATTCCAGGGCGCACAAAACTACGACAATTGTTTTACAGCCAGCGAGACGAATTATCCTCTGAAGGGACTTTGGGACGATTCGGGAGCGAGCGTCGCAACGCATTTCTTTGCAAGCACCACCTGCCCCATCCCGGCTTGGGTAACTATAGATCTGGGTGTGAGAGCAAATCTGAGCCGTATCGCCACGCTGCCCCGTATAGATTACGTCATCTGGCAGGGTGCACACCCGAGGGACTTCGAGTTCTGGGGCTGTACCGAGCTGAAGCCGGATACGGACGAAAAAGGCGAGCCCTATCCGAACGAGCACGGTTTCAATGACAACTGGTTCTGCATAGGCAAGTTCACACAGTACAAGCCGTCGGGATACCTTTCAGACGGATTGGTAGGAGAATACACTCAGGAAGACCGCGAATATTTCAACGGAGGCAATGACTTTGAGATGGACCCCACAGAATATCCCAGAGCCAATGACGATTTACGCTATCTGCGTATTGTGTTTGCAAATACCTTCTCGACCTTTGAGTTGAAGGCTGAAGAAGGCTCCATTCAGTTCGGAGAGGTCACGCCCTATGGTCAGGTCCTTCAAGAATACAGATAAAGAAGAAGATTATGAAAAAGGCCTTATATTATATTCTTGCCCTTGCCGCAGTGCTCTGCGCCGTGTTTGCCTGCAGGAAACAGGACGACATCTACAAGCAGTACATCAAGATCGGCGGCTATACGTATCCGGCAAAAGCCTTGAATCTTTCCGCAGTTTCCGGCCACAACAGGGTTGTGCTCCAATGGGAGAAGCCTCAGGACCCGGCCGTGAAGTCTGCGAAAGTCTATTGGGACAATTACACGGATTCGGCTGGCGTGGACTATCTGGACGCTTCCTCAAACATTGTACAGTTGGAGGTCAAGGACCTTGAAGACAGATCATATACCTTTGATGTCGTCAATTTCGACTCGAGTGGAAACAAATCCCTTGCTACTGAACTCACCGTGTCCGCCTATGGCGACAGCTGGCTTGTAACACATTCCGAAAGGTCGCTTGTTTCCGCAAAGATGAAGGGAAATACAGACACCGCCCACGTAGTCCTTACCAGGGCTACAGACGAGATGGTTGCAACCCGTTTCCGCTATCGCACAACGGATGGGCAGTGGACAGACTACACCGTATATATGACACCGGACCAGACCGAATTCGACCTGCCCGGTGCCCTGAAAGGCAAGAGGATAGAATTCAATTCCGGATATTGCCCGTCCGACGGACTGGATACTGTCTGGAACACCAGCTGGGTCCGTTCAAAGGATGGCTTGCTCTATCCGCTTGACACAAAAGGTTGGACTGTGACCGTGACCGAAGATCAGGTGAACGGAAATTTCACTCCCGAGAAGATATTCGATGGTATCGTCGACCAGCCCGCAAACCGTTGGCACAGCTCTACCAATGCAGCTATCAGGGGAAACTTTCCGAAAGTTCTCTCCATAGATACAGGCGCGGCTCCCGGAAAGGAACCGATTCTGTGCGGCTATACCTTCTGGGAGCATCCCGAGTCGGCAAGTTACCGCTATGCAAGGACCTGCCACTTCTTTGTGGGAGATGAAGCCTTCAACCCTGACAATGATGATTTCCTGACGACGTACGCAGATTGCACAGTGGGCAGAACTGTTCTTTCAAGAACCGGTTCCGAGCAGTCAGGCAATCTTTCGAATCCTCTTTCAGGAAGATATATGGCTCTTGCCTTCACGGATTCCTACAATGCGAACGGATATATCGATATATGGGAATTCGCACCGATAGGATTCATTGAAGGAGAGGCGGACTAAAGTATTTCCAGACAATTCTCCCGAACTCTGAAATGCAGTTCGAGAGAGGCATATTCGAAGCCGTATATCCTTTCGGGATCGTCGTGATATGAAGGGCGGGGATCCTGTGAAAGTACCTCGAGAAGGGTGTCGAATTGGCGCTGAGATAGCTCTGACAGCAATTCCTCCCGACGTTCCGGGCTCATCTTTACATCAAGAGTTTGTCTTGGCTTTTCACCTACGAAGCCGTCTGTCGCATCAATATGACAGTCGGCTTCGCGGATATATGGTTTGATGTCGAAAATCGGCGTGCCGCTCATCATATCCGCCCCGCTCACTATCAGCACCGGCCCTTCGATGGGGTCGTCCACTATCTTCTCGAGCCTAACGCAAGTGAGCCCCAACGGGTTTGGACGATTGGGAGAGCGGGTGGCAAATACACCCATCCGGACGTTGCCACCAAGCCTTGGAGGCCGCACTGTAGGCGACCATTCGCGGCCCTTGAAGGAGCTGAATTCCCAGATAATCCACAGGTGCGAAAAGCCTTCCAGGCCACGCAGAGCGTCCGGGTTGCGGTATTCCGGCTCAAAGACTATCCTGCTCAGAAGGCTCCGGCTCAGCAGACTCTGCCTTGGCAGCGCAAACTTTGTCGGGAAGTCGTTCTCTATGTGCGCGATTTGGGTATTACACATTAAAGAGGAAATGCATTATGTCGCCGTCCTGGACGATGTAATCTTTTCCTTCGATGCCCATCTTGCCGGCTGCTCTGCAGGCAGACTCAGATTTGAGCTCGACAAAGTCCTGATATTTAATTACTTCTGCTCTGATGAAGCCTTTCTCAAAATCGGTATGGATGACTCCGGCGGCCTTGGGAGCCTTGTCACCCTTCTTTATCGTCCAGGCACGGCACTCGTCTGCTCCTGCGGTAAAGAAAGTCTGAAGGCCGAGAAGCGAATAGGCGTGCTGGATGAGGCGGACCACTCCGGGCTCTTCGAGGCCGAGTTCCTCCAGGAACATCTGCCTGTCTTCGTATTCCTCGATTTCGGCTATATCTGCCTCCGTCTGGGCAGCTATCACCATTATCTCTGCATCCTCGTCCTTCACTGCCTCGCGGACTGCATCCACGTACGCGTTTCCGCTGCCGGCCGACGCTTCATCCACGTTGCAGACATACATCACAGGCTTGTTCGTAAGCAGGAAAAGGTCGCGGGCAAGGGCTGCTTCCTCCTGATTTTCAGGAACTACCGTACGGCAGGATTTGCCCTCCATAAGGGCAGCCTTGTAGCGGACAAGCAGGTCGCAAAGCTTCTTTGCATTCTTGTCGGCGCCCACCTGAGCCTGCTTCTGGACCTTTGCAAGCCTGCTTTCGACGGTTTCGAGGTCTTTGAGCTGAAGCTCCATATCGATGACTTCCTTGTCGCGTACGGGATCGACGCTTCCATCCACGTGGACGATGTTGCCGTCGTCGAAACACCTCAGGACGTGAAGTATCGCGTCACACTCCCTGATATTTGCAA
>R06__coassemble_321_pt1 | contig 18314 bp, 10 predicted proteins | sample R06__metabat2_low_PE_030 | metagenome-assembled genome bin R06 | reverse complement strand
AGGAAAGCGATGATGAGGACTTTGAAATACGCTCCGAACAGGAATTGTCCTCGATGATGACTTCTACCAGCGACCTGATGACGTTACTCCTCGCGGCAGTGGCCGGCATCTCGTTGATAGTGGGCGGAATAGGCATTATGAACATAATGTATGTGTCCGTCACCGAGCGCACCAAGGAAATCGGCCTCAGGATGAGTATCGGTGCGAAGAGCGGGGATATCCTCTCTCAGTTCCTGATAGAGTCCATACTCATAAGTGTCACAGGAGGACTGATTGGAGTGGTGTTCGGCATAGTTGCCTCATATCTTGTCAAAATCCTGGCCAGCTATCCAATTTATATCGAAGTGTGGACTATTCTCCTTGCCTTCGGTGTTTGCACAGTGACAGGTATATTCTTCGGTTGGTATCCGGCAAAGAAGGCTTCCAATCTCGACCCGATAGAGGCACTCCGATACGAATAACGGCCCTGCATCAGATCGCAAATTCATTTCAGATACCCGCCCTCGTTGAAGTGCTGGTTGCGGCCATTCCGTGCGCATAGTGTTACAAATTATTGCCGAAAATCAAGCCTGAAGGGCCGGTTATCTCCCCTCTGAGATTGGCGGGGAGGAGGGCCTTGACGGAGGCGTTGCCCTCGGGGGTGTCGCTACAGCGGCCCATCAGGACGAAGAGTTTGGCGAGCGCGGCTTCGGTTGTCATATCGCCTCCGGATATGACGCCGGCCTCTTTGAGGACCAGACCGGTGGCATAGCGGTCCATATCGACACAGCCGCTGAGGCACTGTGTGACGTTGAGAACGATTTTGCCGGAGGCGCAGGCTTCGCGAACTATATCCACGAACCAGGGCTTTGAGATGCAGTTTCCGGAGCCGTAGGTCTCAATGATGACGGCTCGTATCTGGGGGTCGCACAGCAGATGGCGCGCCACGTGCTCGGTAATGCCGGGGTGGACCTTGAGTATCGACACACGCGTGTCCAGCGCGGTGTTCACGGTGAGTGCAGGCCGTGAGGTGTGGTGGATAACCGATTCGTCGTAACGTATGTTGATTCCGGCTGTAGCGAGAGCGGGGAAGCAGGGCGAACGGAAGGCATCGAAATCCTCGGCGTTGACCTTTGTGCTCCGGTTGCCGCGAAGCAGTCTGGAATTGAAGAAAATACACACTTCGGGAACCATTGCTCGTCCGGATGCATCACGGGCAGAGGCTATCTCGACAGCCGAGATGAGGTTTTCCTTGCCATCGGTGCGGGGCATTCCGACAGGCAGCTGGCTACCGGTGAAGACCACGGGCTTTGAGAGTCCCTCGAGCATAAAACTCAGTGCTGATGCGCTGTAGGCCATCGTGTCGGTGCCGTGCAGCACAACGAAGCCGTCATAGTCGTCGTAGCGCGAACGCACTATCTCCGCAATCGACTGCCAGAAAGCCGGTTCGACGTCGGACGAGTCGATGAGCGGGCTGAAGGTGTACGAATCGATGCGGAGCGCGAACTTCGACAGTTCGGGCACCTCCGCCATCAGATGGGAGAAATCGTAGGGGCGCAGGGCTTTGGTTTCTGGGTCTTCCTGCATTCCGATAGTCCCGCCCGTATATATCAGCAGAATAGATGATTTCATAATGCGGCGAAGGTACAAAGAAATCCCTCACGGAGCAAATTGCGAAAGAGTGATTTATGTGTTATCTTTGCTGAATTATGACGAATGATATGAAACGTATATTTACAATCGCTCTCGTGCTTGCCGCGATGATGGCAAATGCCTTCGGTCAGACTCCCGAGGCTCTCAAAGTCAAGGAATTCACTCTTGACAACGGTATGAAAGTGTGGATAAACGAAGATCCCGGACAGACTGCAGTATATGGTGCAGTGGTTGTCAAGGCCGGAGCGGTAGATTGCCCCGGTACCGGTATCGCCCATTATTTTGAGCATATGATGTTCAAGGGCACCGACAAGATAGGCACCATAGATTATGCTTCTGAGAAGCCCTACCTGGACAGCATCGCCGTCAAGTATGACGAGCTCGCGCTCACGGCAGACGACTCCTTGAGGCACGATATCCAGATGGAAATCAACCGTTTGAGTATCAAGGCGGCCGATTTTGCCATTCCCAATGAATTCAATACCCTGATTTCTGAGATGGGCGGAAGCTCCCTCAATGCGTTCACATCGTACGACGAGACGGTCTATCACAATATGTTCCTGCCCGAATATTTCGAGCAGTGGGCCGAACTCAACAGCGAACGCATAATGAACCCCGTTTTCCGTCTTTTCCAGAGCGAGCTCGAAACTGTCTATGAGGAGAAAAACCGCAGCGAAGACAACCTTATCAGCGACTTCCAGAACCAGATGCTTGCCAATGTTTTCGCGGGTACAGGTTACTCTGAGCAGATTATCGGCACTACAGAGAATCTCAAGAATCCGCGCCTGAGCCAGATGAGGGAATTCTTTGAGCAATATTACGTTGCCGGCAATATGGGTCTTGTCCTTACAGGCAATATCACAGCGGAGAAAGCTCTTCCCGTAATAAAGAAGACATTCGGCCGTATCCGCGAGGGTGAGGCTCCTGCCCGCGAAGTGGCATCTCCCGCTACCATCAGCGGATGCAAGGACGTTGAGGCAATGGTCAATATGCCCCTTGTCAAGCTGGGTGCGCTTTGTTTCCGCGGCCCTTCTAAATGCGACGAAGATTACCTTGGAATGAGTCTTGTCGCATCGATGCTCAACAACGATGCAGGCACAGGCCTTCTCGACAAACTTATGGTGGATGGCAAATTGATGATGGCGATGGCAATGCCCGACCTTTCATTCAAGGACGCAGGCTCGATTATGGTGATGTTTATGCCCAAACTCCTTTTCCAAAAGGAGCAGAAAGCTCTCGGCCATATTATGAATGCCATCGACTCCATCAAGGAAGGCGATTTCTCTGACGAATATTTCGAGAGCTGCAAGCTTTCGTTCAAGAAACAGAAACTTTCCGAACTCGAAGACCTCGGCAGCAGAGTGATAGAGATGGTGTTCACATTCTCCGACGGCCTGTCCTGGGATGAGGCAATTGCCGCTTCCGAGCGCATCGATGCGATGACAAAAGAAGACATCGTCGCTCTTGCAAACAAGTATTTTACAGAGGATTATATCTATATCCACAAGAAAAAAGGCCTTGCACTCAAGGACAATCTCCAGAAGCCCGATTACGAAAAGGTCGTTCCTCCGAACAAGGACGCAGCATCAGCCTATGCGACAGCTTTGCGCAGCAGTGCCGCGAATATCAACGTAAGGCCTCGTAAGATTGATTACGAAAACGATGTAAAAACTCTGCAGGCTGCTCCTCTTGCCACTTTGTATGCATCGGCCAATCCTTACAACGATATCTTCGACCTCACCATTTCATATCGTACCGGAACAAACGATTGCCCCGCTCTTGAAAGGGTCGCAGGTTATGTCAACCTTCTGGGGACGTCGGACAAGAGCTTTGATGAGATTCACAGCGCCCTTCAGGCTCTTGGCGGCAGCATAGGCTTCGGCGTCGACGACGACAGTTTCAATATCTCCATTTCCGGATTCGATTCCAATTTCACAGAGACTATCTCGATTGCTTCAGACCTTGTCAACAATATCAAGGGCGACAAAAAGAAACTCCGCAGGTGTAAGAGCGAAGAGAAATCAGGCCTGATAATGAACAGAAGCGATATGGACGCTCTTGAGAGAGCCCTTTTCTCCAAAGTCGTTTACGGCGACAATTCCTCATATCTTGCCGACAAAGGTGATTATAGCGACAAGAATCTCCTCGGCCTTTTCGAAGATCTTCGCAAGATTCAGTGCGATGTTCTCTACAGCGGTACACTTGATGCCGCAGATGTAGCTTCAAAGGTCTCTGAGGCATTCGATTTCGAATCCATCTCAACTCCCGCGGAGGGCATAAAGGAATTCTCTCCCATAACTTATGACAGTCCACAGGTGTTCTTCGTGGACAAGAAGGACGCATCGCAGTGCCAGATTCGCGCCGTCGTGACGACGGATCCCATCCCCACCCAGCGCGACAGGTATTCCACTTCGGTTTACTCTACATATCTCGGCGGCGGAATGTCATCACTTCTGTTCCAGGAGATTAGGGAGTTCCGCTCGATGGCCTATTCTACAGGATCGGCCCTTGTGCGCCCCGTATTCTGCAATACGCAGACTATCCCTGCAGTGTTCTTCTCTTATGTAGGCACACAGGCAGACAAGACCTTCGACGCGATGTATATCGTCGATTCTCTGATGACAAAGACTCCTTATCACGATTCGAGGATAAATATCGTCAGCAAGGAAATGCTGAATTCTCGCTGCAATGCATATCCTTCCTTCAGGGAACTTCCCGCAGAGATTGCATATGACAAGCGTTGTGGCTATACGGAAGATCCTGCCGAACTTTTTGTAGAGGTGATTGGCAGCACTTGTGCCGATTCTCTGAAAGAAACAGCTCAGAAGTACTTTGAGGGGCGCAATACGGTATGGACAGTTGTCGGCAGTTCAAAGAAGCTGGACCTCTCCGGCCTCGAGAAATATGGCCCTGTGACTATCTACAAGGCCACCGATGTGCTGAAATAGTGATCTTGGCCGAATTTGCGATGATTTGTCAAATTCGGCCGAAATTTTACTATAAATTCTGGCTAAAATTTGCATTTTACTTAAATTTGGCTATATTTGCTACCATATTGAAGAAAAATGGCAAAGATTATCGGACGTAAAGAAGAGCAGAAGCAGCTTTTGGACCTGTACGGTTCGGGAAAGCCGGAATTCCTTGCGGTATATGGGCGCAGAAGAGTCGGCAAGACTTTCCTTATACGTGAGACATTGCGAGACAAGATTACATTTTGTCATACGGGGCTCAGTGTGTATGAAGACGAAAAACCCGTGACAACCGTAGATCAGCTGAAGCATTTCTATCACAGTTTATTGACTCACGGAAGCGATGCGGATCACAGCCCCAAGGATTGGATGGAGGCCATCTATATGCTTGAGGATCTTTTGGAGAAGCTGGACAATGGTGACAGGCAGGTGGTATTCATAGATGAACTCCCGTGGCTGGATACAGATGGAGCCCGCATTATTATGGCGATAGACGCGTTTTGGAACGGTTGGGCCGCAGGGCGGGATAATATGATGCTTATTGTATGCGGTAGTGCTGCATCCTGGATGTTGAATAACGTGGTGAAAGAGAAAGGTGGGCTTTATGACCGGCTTACTGATGATATGAAGATTGCCCCTTTCAATCTGCACGAGACAGAGGAGTTTTTGCTTTCGAAGGGCGTGGAAATGAATCGTTATGATCTGATTCAGGCTTATATGGCAGTGGGTGGGATACCGTATTATCTGAATTTCTTCCGCAAGGGGCTGAGTTTGGCACAGAATCTCGATGCGTTGTTCTTTGACACAAAAGCCAAACTTAAGCTTGAATTTTCTAAGTTGTTCACATCTTTATTCCGCTATCCGGAAAATTATCTGCGAGTCATCAGATTTCTGATTACGAAGAGATGCGGATACACGCGAGATGAAATTGCCGATCATCTGGGAATCGAACCGGGAGGAACTTTTTCCTCGATACTCGAAGCACTGGAGGAGAGCGACTTCATACGATGTTATCGTCCGTTCGACGCCGGACCATACGAGAAATTATATCGTCTTGTCGATCCGTTCTGCCTGACTTGGCTTTATTGGAAGGAGAAGGAGGCGGTGACCGACACTAAATTCTGGCAGCACAATGTCAACAGCGGTAAACTGCACCAATGGGGAGGCATTGCATTCGAAGAAGCCTGTTTCCTTCATATCAACCAGATAAAGTACAGATTGGGGATAAGTGCCGTTCAGTCTGAGGCAAGCCCTCTCACCTTGCGCGGGACGGCAGAGTACGATGGTCTGCAATGCGACTTGATTATTTCTCGCGCAGACCGGATAGTGAACCTCTGTGAGATGAAGTATAGCATCAATGAATATGCAATCGACAAAGCGTATGACAAAGTGTTACGTTGTAGAATGGAGACAGTCAGACAGAAGCTAAAAAAAAGTCAGATGCTTCATCTTACCTTCGTGACTTCATTCGGTGTCAAACGAAATATGTATGCAAGTATTGTTCAGTCAGAAGTGACTTTGGATGACCTGTTCGCACCTGTAATCTGATATCCTAAATAGGGGTTGTTAACCTGAAAGATATGAAGAGAATTTTTGAACTTGTGCTCGTGCTGCTTTGCGCTCTTGGCGCGCAGGCGCAGGACCTGAATTTCGAAAAGCCTTACCTGAAGGCTATGGAAGAGAGACTGACTCCTGAACAGAAGCATATGCTGCAGAGTATTCACGAGCCTGTCGAGGTGCTTGTGCCGCCTTCTGATGCCCGCCACAACCTCTGCGTGCTGTCGGACGGCGAGATACGCTGCTACGGCGAGGGCAATGCGCCTTATTATAGCTCGACCTCCTGCGGCATCGACTGGCAGAAGCATTACTGGAAGGGCTGTATGCATTCCTGCACCTGGATTCCAGAGTTCGGCATCTATGTCAAGGCAGTTTCCGAGAGAGGGGAGGGCACATTTATATACATTTCCGAATCGGGGCCGGACGACGAAAATCCCACAATAATCAAGATATCGGACGAATTCTACTCCAATCAGTTTCTGCCTGTGAAGCTCTCGCAGAGCGACAGGGTGTTCTTTACCGCCCAATATGAAGATGGCGGCGAGGAGCAGGCTCCTAGTTTCTGGTATTCGGACGACCGTTGCCGTACCTGGAATGTAGTGAGATTGCCGGTTCCGCCGCGCTTTGTGCCCGAAGCTCCTCACAAGTGGGTGCGCTGGAGCATAGGCTGCGGCAGTGAGCCCAATGCCTGCGAACTTTCCGACGGACGTCTGATGATGCTCATTCGCAATTCCAACAACGATTTTTGGTGGAGTTTCTCCGATAATCAGGGAACTGCGTGGAGCGAGCCTGAGCCTTCGATATTCCACGGCACCCTTACCACTCCTTTCCTGCTCACAATGAGCGACGGCCGCACCGTGGTGTTCTGGAACAATGCCAGACCTTTGCCTGAGGTGGACCAAAGCAAGCTGATACCGGACGTAGGTGACTATGTCAGATCGGGGCGAGGCGAGGACGTATTTACCAATCGTGATGCCTGTCACGTTGCAGTAAGTGCCGATGGAGGTTCTTCGTGGATTGGAGCCAGAGAATTATGGCTCAATGAGATACGTAACTTTGCAGATTTCCGCTACCGTGGCGGCGATTCTTCGTGTGATAAAAGCGTCCATCAGTTCCAGGCAATCGAGTTGCCTTATGGCAAGATAATGTGCGAATTCGGCCAGAATGCCGCTTCCCGCAGAGTGGTGATATTTGATTCGGCCTGGATAGAGGAACACGGGAGGAGCGAAGATTTCCTGCTGGGGCTTGACAAGGTCTCTACCCATATGTACCTCAAGAGCATTTCCGGCTCGACATTCTGGAAAAAAGACATCCGCAACGGGCACTGCAGCGCCAATCGTACGGACGGCGCGGTGATGGCTCCGGACCCCGATGGCGGCTGTGGAGAATCGGTACTTCTCTCACGCGTAGATGATCCCCGCTTGCTGTATGGCACCCAGGGGCTCGTGTGGAATTTTCCGGCCGCCCAGAGCGGAGAAGTTTCCGTGCGCGTGTGGCGTGAGCAGGGCGATCTGCGCTTGAGTCTTGCCGATGTCTGGTTCAATGCCTGTGATCCTTGCGTGGGCGATGAGGCGCAATACTCCTGCGTTCTTGGCCGCAAGGAACTGGGTAAGGGACGCTGGTGCGACGTCACCGTCAACTTCGACAATGCTTCCGGCAGTGCAACCGTGAGCGTGGATGGTCTCGAGGTACGTTCTCTGGTTATTTCCCACCCCGTTTCGATGGGTTTATCATATCTGCATCTGCAATGCGTATCGAAGGGTGCCTGCAGGGGCATTTACATAAAAAAATTGCAGGAAAAATAATTTGCGTATATTTGCATTCCAATTGGGTCAATTGGATTTTCTATGTCAAATAAATTGCAGTCAGCCAGCCTCGTCAAAGAGGTTTCGGGAGGGGAAGCCTGTGTTTACAGGCTGAAAGCAGAAGATTTACACAACAATTACTATATCGTGAGCTCTCCGGGGACAAGGCGTCTTATGGCTTTCCCGGAAGTCGTCGGATATGCATCATATCAGGCGATGGTCCCGCCGACTGTTGCCGCACTCAACTTTCTCAAGGACAATGGTCTCGGCGGAGATTTCAGCATCATAACCATACTGCGCGGAGGGCTCAACTACCCGCTGGAAGAAGCGGCCCACGAATGCGGGCTTCAGGTGAGCAATATGAATTTCCTCTCCTGCGAGCGGATCATCGAGAACAAGGTCATCACCGGACTGGACATCAAGTACGAAAAACTTCACATCCAAGAAAACGCGCAGTTTCTCATTGGCGACATCATTGCTTCCGGAGATACCCTGAAACTCTGCCTGAACCACGTCTTGGACCGTTTCAAACGCAAGGAAGGCAGCATAAAGCGCATCGTGTTCTTTACCATAGGCGGTACCAAAGCCATTGACCTTCTTGAAAGCCGCTTTGAAAAAATCCGCTCGATATGGCCCGAATTCGAAGGTTTTGACTGCTTCTTTTACGAGGGAATCTTCTCCGTCTATGAAGATAAAGGTGTTACCGGTGTGAACGTCCCGGACATAGATTTCGGCTGGAAGGGAGGAGTCATATCGCCGGAATTCCGCGCCTTTGTGGAGAGCCTCGACGACGCCCTTCTGGAAAAATGCATAATCTATGACGGAGGAGCGCGCAGGTACGAAATCCCCGAGCACATAAAGGAAGTCTGTGAGTATTGGCGCGACCTTTCGGAGGCTGCCCACGAATCGCTATATAAGAAATTCCTTGAAGAAAAAATCGGATACTCTTTCCCCGTCGGATACGAAGAGTGGCTGGACATCACGCATTACCGTGGTCTCGAAGGAGCCTCCGAACTATACGAATCGGAAAAGAATTTCATCGCAAAGATGGCCTTGCGTCCCTTCAGGGAAAGTGCGCTATCGCGCCTGAAAGAATTCAAATCAAATATGCAGAAATATGAGTAAGCAAAACAAAGGTGTCGATATCGACTACACAGCTACGACTGTGGCCAGGGAAGGCCGCAAAAGCAATCTGAGTATGTTTATGGTGATGCTGGGATTCACGTTCTTCTCAGCAAGTATGTGGGCGGGACAGAACCTTGCAGCCGGCCTTGATTTCAAGGGATTCATCCTCGCGCTTCTTCTTGGAGGCGCAATCCTCGGTGCCTATACCGGAGCGCTGGGATTCATAGGGGCCGAGAGCGGAATGACTCTGGATATGCTCGCCCGCAGGAGTTTCGGCAGCAAGGGAAGTTGGCTTCCCAGCGCGATGATCAGTTTCACGCAGATAGGCTGGTTCGGAGTGGGCCTTGCAATGTTCGCAATCCCCATTGCCAAAGAGCTGTTGGGTCTGGAAGTCACCCCCGAACATATGCCTCTCGCAGGCTACGGGCTAGTCCTTCTGGCCGGCGTGCTTATGACGGCTTCTGCTTATTTCGGCATCAAAAGCCTGACCATTGTGAGTTATGTGGCCGTCCCGCTCGTTGCGGTTATGGGCACGGTAGCTATGATTCTTGCCGTCAAGAGAGGCGATGCCACCCTGATCGAGCAATTTGCGGCCGGCACTAAGGATATGAGCATAATTACGGGCGCGGGACTTGTCATAGGCAGTTTCGTTTCGGGTGGCACTGCCACTCCCAATTTCTCACGTTTTGCCAAGAACGGGAAGATAGGCGCCATCGTGACCGTCGTGGCTTTCTTCCTCGGAAACAGTCTGATGTTCTTCTTCGGAGCGGTGTCCAGCATCTACGTCGGTGGCAACGACATCTTCGAGGTGATGCTTAACCTGGGCCTGTTCTGGTCGGCAATCATCGTGCTCGGGCTCAATATCTGGACCACCAATGACAATGCACTCTACTCTTCCGGCCTCGGGCTGTCCAACATCTTCGGCTTCCCCAAGAAGGCGATGGTGCTTGTAGGAGGAATCATAGGCACTCTCACGGCCGTTTGGCTCTATTGGAACTTCTGCGGCTGGCTCAATATCCTCAACTGCACTCTTCCTCCTGTGGGTATCATTCTGATTATCAGCTACTTCAAGAACCGCAAGGCATACCTTGACGGCAGTTTCGAGATAAAGGGAGTCAATTGGTTCGCCGTTGCCGGTGTCGTTACCGGCGCGATTGTCGCCAATCTCGTCCCCTGGGGCATAGCTTCCATAAACGGAATGGTCATCGCCTCTGTCATCTATCTTGCAGGAGAGTATCTGAAGCTGCGCAGACGCGCATAATTACCCCCTCTCTGCTTCGGGAAATTCCCGAAGCAGTAAGGGGTTTTCTTTAAAAACTGCCGAGTGCTTCGGGCATTTCCCGAAACACTCGGCAGTTTCAGACACATTCAGCGTGTCTTATTGCAGTTTCTCTTCTACAAGGGCTTTGATGACTTCCTCATCGGGAACGTCTCTGTAGAGGATTGTACCTTCTGCATCGATGATGATGACGTGGGGAATGCCGCTGATGCCGTAGATGTCTGTGGCTGTCTTGTCGTCACCGACAAAAATCTGCGGCCATACCATTCTTTTTTCCTCTATTCTCTTGCGGCTGGCTGAATTGTCTCCGTCCCAGACTGCAACTCCCACCATATCGAGGCCTTTCTTATGCCAGTTCTTCCAGAGCTCTGCCATTGCGGGCATAGACCTCATACAGGGGCCGCACCAACTTGCCCAGAAATCGACGAGGGTGAGTTTGCTCTTGCCTACGAAATCAGAAAGACTTACTTCCTTGCCGTCGGGGCTGACACCCTTGAAATCCAGATACTTGCTGCCTACTGCAGTTGATTCTGCGGCAACAAGTCCCTCGCGGATTTTCGCCATCTTTTCGTCATTCTTGAGCTCTTCGGTACCCATAGCGATGTACTCGTCGAACTCCTCTACAGACAGCTCTCTTGCAAACTCCCTGAAGAATTTTGCACCGAGCACATTCTGGCAATTGTCTTGATATGCCTGCTTTGCGCATTCGAGGTATGCATCATAATCCTCCACCTCATTCACTTTCTTTATAAAATCATAGAAAGTATCGGTAAGGGGGCTTCCCTCAACTGAAGTTTCTTTGCCGATAGCTATGTTTATTTCCTTTGAATCGGGAACAAAATTGGCGTGGAATCTCTTGTCGCGGGGCTGGTTGTCACACAGGAACAGGATATTGAGCATCTTTGAATCGTCGATAGGACAAGCATATGAGAAAGCCCCGTTTTCGATTTTGACTGTATCAGACTCTGCGCGGGTTTCACCGATGAGAAGGATGGGATTCTCAAGACCCTCGATGCCCTCAATAGTTCCCTGCAGTTTGCAAGTTTTCCCTGAGCAAGATGCCCAAGCGGCAACACAAGCCGCTGCAAATAAGATTTTAAAACAAGATTTCATAGTGTAAGTCGTATAATATTCTGCAAAGATGGCAATTAGTTTGGCATTCTCGGAAAAAAATTTAATAAATTTGCAGAGTTTAAACCTATATATACAATGAAACTTAACTTTCTCGCTCCCATCTCGATGATGGCGCTGCTCTGCACTTTCGCAAGTTGCAATCAGCAAAAAGAAGATCCCGTAACCCCCCTTGCCGTAACAGGAACTCTGGGCAATACTGCCGACCTTGCACTCTCCTGGGCTGCCGGTGACGTGATTTATGGATATACCACAAGTGAAGCAGGCACTACAGAAGTGTCATACAAAGCCGCTGCAGCCGGAACATCAACCTCATTCGAGGCTGCAGGCACATTTGATGAGCCCGCAACAGGCTCCATCGCATATATGGTTTACAGCCCCTCAAAGGCATCTCTTGCCTCAGGAGCATATAAGTTTGATTTTGCAAGCCAGGACGGTATGCTCGAGAGCGCAAAGAAGACAGCCACAATCTTTACAGCCACAGGCACAGTCCTCTCATCAAAACTCGACCTCTCATTTTCCGGCCAGATGGCTCTTGTATGCATACCTTCAGTAAGCCTTCCTCACGACTATACTCCTGAAACTCTGAAGATTACAGGCGTTCCCGCAGGTTGCGCGATATCTTCCGAAAGCGGCAAGATGGCCCTCAAGGCAGACGACGCATCATCAATCAGCGTGAAATACAATGCCGATGGAACCTATTTCGCAATTCCCGCAGGCAACTATGAAGGAGTAGATGTAATTGCTGTTTACAACGGAACCGAATATCCCGTGATCGAGGGCAAGAGCGCCACTCTTTCTGCAAACGCAATTGCAAATTGGGACACTACTCCCATAGTCATCAAATACTGGTTCTCTATAAGTGAAACAGAAAAAGTGATTTTCGCGAAAGGAAACCTCTACAACGACGGCACAAACTGGAAGTTCGAAGAAAACCAGTACGATTTCAGAAATGCATACGGCTTCAAGGATGACGTAGCGGTAATAGACGGAAAAGAGACAACAACTCCCGAGAATAGTTGCGGATGCTTCTACTGGAGCGACGTAAACAACGGAATAGCAGGCTCTTACACAGCTCCTACAGGCACATCTGTAAATTGGGGCACAGATGCCTTCAACATCGAAAACGGTGACGGACGCGAATGGTTCACCCTGAACGCAGACCAGCTCGCATACCTCTTTGACAGCCGCGAAAATGCCGACAAACTCATAGCAAAATGTACTGTCACCACTCCCGAAGGAGCTAATGTGACAGGTCTTGTTATCTTCCCCGATGGATGCACAGTTGTTCCTGAAGGTCTTACAACCTACACGTTTGAATGCCGCACAAGCAACGCAGTGCCTACCTACTATGCAAGCAAGGTATTCACAGCAGAAGAGTGGAAATTCCTCGAGGAAGAAGGTGCAGTATTCCTCCCTACAGCAGGATATGCAACCTCCAAGAATGCCGTTACAACAGCCGGCACCTGCGGTGGATATTGGTCAAGCTCACCCGCATCAAGGAAGAACAATGCCGTAATGCTTTCTTTCGAAGAGACAGAAAAGATAAACCGCATACATCCCGCACTCGGAAGCGCATACACTTCTGCACGCAGTGTAAGACTCGTATCAAAGTATGAATAGACTTAAAGTAGTCGCAATAATATTCACGGTGCTGCTCCGGGGCCTTTCTGTATGGGCCCAGAGCGGCACCGGAGTTATTGGCGGCACAATAAAGGATGAGAACGGAGATCCCGTGATAGGAGCCTCTGTCATCATCAAAGGCACCCAAAGCGGAACGATTTCGGACATTGACGGAAAATACAGCCTCAAGGCAGGCTCAAAAGACGTCTTGCAGATTTCGAGCATAGGATTCGAGCCGGTCGACATCCCCGTTTCTGGCCGCAGCGTGGTAAACATAGTCCTCAAGGAAGACATAAGGCTTCTGGACGATGTTGTAGTCACCGGTTATCAGACAATATCGAAGGAAAGGGCCACCGGCTCATTCGATATTATCGACAAGGTCCAGGTACAGAAAGCGACGGGCAACATAGCGCAAAGGCTCATAGGCTCGGCCGCAGGACTTGCCTATTCGACTGATATCTACGGAAACCCGGAGTTCAGCATCAGAGGTACGTCCACATTTTCGGCCGGCAGCTCGCCTCTTCTCGTTGTGGACGGATTCCCCGTCGAGGGAGGATTCTCCTCCATCAATCCGAATGATGTCGAGAGCATATCCATCCTGAAAGATGCCGCCGCAGCATCAATCTGGGGAGCAAAATCGGCCAACGGCGTCATCGTCATTACAACGAAAAACGCCTCTTCCGGCGACAAAAAGACAAAAGTCAGCGTCGATTATTCGATGTTCTACAAAGTGTCGCCGAAGATTGACCTCGACTACACCCTTTCGTATGCGGACGTCAATGACGTAATAGACTATGAGGTAGCAAATTTCAGCAAATGGGACGCATCGTCCAGCTATCCCGAGGAAATGACCTATCGCGGCGGCCAGAGTGCCGTTTACACCCTTCTCAACGAAGAAAGACTGGGCCACATCTCTTATGCCGATGCAATAAGTCAGATAAACAGCTACCGCAATAACAACAATTACGACCAGATAAGGCAATATATCCTTCAGAATGCCTCCACGATGCAGCACAACGTCTCCGTAAATATAGGGACGGAAAGATCGAAGACAAGCATATCGGTGCTCTATCAGAACGACGAGAGGATATATCAGCAGAGGGGCAGCAACAAATATATGGTGAGCTTCCGCAACAAGACAAATGTCTTCAAGTGGCTCGACCTCACCCTCAATGGCTCCTACAACAGCACAACTACGGACAACAGCGGTACAAGCATTCCCGAATATTTCCCGTACGAGATGCTTGTGGATTCTGACGGACAGCCGATTTATCACGAATTAGGCTACAGTTTCAACTATCTCGAAAGACACGTCCCTACGGAGAATTTCCCTTATTCGAACTGGGGTTACAATCCCATAACGGAGAGGGATGCCAGGGAGCTCACTTCCACCAGCGTCACCGCCAGAATGCAGGGAGGCCTCACCTTCAAGATTCTGGAAGGCCTTACGGCCGATGTCAAACTGCAGTATGAAATGGTCAGCGGTGGCACGCACAACTATTACAGCGAGGATACTTACACAGTGAGAAGCGCCGTCAATTCGGCCGCCACCTGGGACAAAACGACAGACAATGTTACTCTGAATCTGCCCACAGGAGGTTTTCTCGACCAGAGTTCGACAAAAAGGGACGTGACGACGGCAAGGGCCCAGCTCAATTTCAACAGAACCTTCGGAAAGCACGCCATAGCTGCCATTGCAGGATGCGAATTCACTGACAATGTATATCAGAAATTCAATTACGCCAGGACCTATGGCTACGACAACGAGACTCTCAGCGTAGGAATCTTCCCCAACGGTCCCGGCGGCACGGGAAATCTTACCATCAAGAACTGGCAGGGCACAAGCCAGACTTTTGACTATGTGAACACATTTGAGTATTATACGGACAGATATTTCTCCGCTTTCGCAAATGCTTCATACACATATAATTCCAAATATACATTGTCGGCAAGTGCCAGAACTGACGCATCCAACCTCATAACGGACGACCCCGCTTACCGCTATGCGCCCTTCTGGTCTGTCGGTCTCAGTTGGCAGCTTGCAAAGGAGAATTTCCTTAAGAATGTAGATTGGATAAGGACGCTGAACGTAAGGGCCACATTCGGCCACAATGGAAATGTCGACAAGACAACCACTTTCAAGCCCCTTATCGATGTTTCAGACACCCCCAGCGTCATCACAGGTCTCCATACGGCCACTATGTCGAGCTACGGCAACCCTACCCTCCGTTGGGAGAGGACAAGCACCTGGGATCTCGGAGTAGACTATAATTTCTTCGGAGGAAAGCTTCGCGGAAAGGTGGACGTCTATAACAAACATTCCTTCGACCTCATAGCCAAAAAGACTATAGCGTGGGTTCAGGGTACATCTTCGATAAAGCTCAACAACGGAGAGATAACAAACCGTGGAGTGGAACTCGAGGTGGCAAGCACCCTCCCCATAAACAAAAACATCTCCTGGGACGGAAGTTTCACCCTGGCAGTCAACCAGAACCGCGTGAAATCACTTCAGCAGTCGCCCACCACAGCATATACTTTGGTATATAACGGAGGCTCTTCGGCCTGGATGGAAGGCTACGATATGAACACTCTCTGGAGTTATCAATACGGTGGAATAATAAACGCCGGAACGGAAAGCAATCCCGATATGCAGCCCTCGATAGTAGGCAAGGACGGAAGCCATCAGACTTTCGCCGCCTGGCCCTCCGGCAGCGCCCTCAACATCTCCTACGAGCAAGGAACTAAAGTGGCTCCCGTCACTTCGTCGCTCCGCTCGACGTTCAGGATTTACGGATTCGACCTCTCGATGATATTCACCGGCAAATTCGGCCACGTCTTCAGAAGGGAATCTTTCAACTATCCTCAGATTACAGGCAGCGTCGTTCCCAACTCAAAGTACAGTGAGATAAAGGATTGCGATCCTAACGAAAGGGTTCCCCTGCCGCTTAACGATCTGGAGCCCAAATACTATTTCTGGGACAGATTCTACACAAGGCTTTCCTACCTCACGGAGTCGGCCTCGCTTATAAGGATTCAGGAAATCAATCTCACATACACCATTCCCTCGAAGCTTATTGCAAAAACGAAGATTGCAGACCTCAAGGTTTATGTCCAGACTAACAATCCCGCAAGCATATTCTTCAACGGATGGAATGAAGACCCCGAATTCCCCCGCGGATCCTCACCGCTTCTCTCAACTTATATGTTCGGACTCAAATGCAGTTTCTAAGAGGTATGAAGAAGACAATAATACTCATTATATCCGCTCTCTCGCTGGTTTCCTGCTCGCTTATCGACGATTTTCTCGATGTCGAGCCGTCCAAGAATACGGACAAGACGATAGAGAATGTGGATCAGCTGGAGTCCGTGATTGTCAATTACGGCAACTATTTCGAAGAGCACAACGATATGGCGATGGCATCGGACGATTTCCGTATGAGCGCGAAAATCCACTCCCAGAAGCCCTACGTTGCCGGCCAGCTCGACCATCTTCTCTGGAATACCGAGAATACCTCCAACTACCGCTATTACGCCTGGTACGGCGAATATCAGAAAGTGTATTATGCCAATCTGGTGCTCGACTATCTTGACAAAGTGAGCGGCAGCGACGAGAAAAAGGCCGAACTCAAGGCAGAAGCCCATTTTCTCCGCGCATATTGCTTTTTCCAGATTGCTCTCGCGCACACCCTTTACTATGACGGCAGCAACGGAGACGAACTTGGCATCACCTTGAAGCAGAGCCCTTCTTTCGAGGAAAGCCTCAAAAGAGCTTCCCTCAAAGACACCTGGGACTTTATCGACGGCGACCTTCAGGAGGCGCTCAAGATAGAGAATCCACTCTACGACAGCGAAGGCCGAAGGCAGACCTGGAGGGCCACCAATGCATCTGTAAAGGCCTTTATGGCAAGGTATTACCTCTATCGCGCCGATTACGACAACGCAAAGAAATATGCCCTTGCAGCCCTTGATGAGTACAGCGATATGAAGGACTACAACAATCCTTCAGAGATGTATCATCACGAGACTCCGGACATCTATACGATAAACGTGGGCACTCCTCAGCAGGAGACCATAACCATCTGGTTCCCGTATACCAAAAACAGGGTTGTGAAGGACGCTCAGCGCACTTTCCTCACGGAATGGACAGGTCTCTATTACGTCCGCACAGTGTATGATGCAAGGTTCTGGTTCGCTCCAAGCGAAGACCTCGTCCAGACGTTTTACACCGACGTTCCGGAAGGTAATCCGAACAACGACCTAAGGTACTATTTCCATCTTCTTCCCGATTTCGGCCTCCGTTCCCTTACAAAGACAACGGAGGGACGTGAACCGGGCTATTGCCAGTTCTTCTACAGCGACATAATTTCGGGCCCGACAACAGCCGAAATGTGCCTTATCGCAGCGGAAGTTCTCGCACGCGAAGGAAAGGTGTCCGAGGCGATGGAATATGTCGAAAAAGTAAGGAAAAACCGTATAGTGACGGCCGTATATACACCTCTGCAGGTATCGTCGCAGAAGGAGGCAATCAAGAAAATCCTTCAGGAAAGAAGGCGCGAGATGCCCTTCTCCATCAGATGGTATGATATGAAGCGCCTCAACGCCAACGATCCGGACAATCAGATTACCGTGACGAGGGAGTTCTTCGAGTACAACACCACAACGGTGATGACGGACAAGCCCAAGACATATACTCTGGAGCCGGGATCAAGACGATATGCTCTTCCCATCTACAACGATGAAATAGCCAACACGTACGGCGAAGTTGAACAAAACAAATATTAAGATATGGCACTCAAATGTGGAATCGTAGGCCTGCCGAATGTGGGCAAATCGACACTTTTCAACTGCATAAGCTCAGGCAAGGCCCAGAGCGCGAATTTCCCTTTCTGTACGATTGAGCCCAATATCGGCTCGACGATAGTTCCCGACAAGAGGCTCGAGGTGCTCGAAGGCCTCTGCAATCCCAAAAGGGTTGTTCCCGCAACTGTCGAGATAGTCGACATAGCCGGCCTCGTGAAGGGCGCCAGCAGAGGGGAAGGTCTTGGAAATCAGTTCCTTGCAAATATCAGGGAGTGTGACGCGATACTTCACGTCCTGAGGTGTTTCGATGACGGAAACATTGTCCACGTGGATGGTAGCGTCGATCCCGTACGCGACAAGGAAGTCATCGATATGGAGCTTAAGCTCAAAGAC
>R06__coassemble_302_pt1 | contig 18756 bp, 14 predicted proteins | sample R06__metabat2_low_PE_030 | metagenome-assembled genome bin R06 | reverse complement strand
CTATAGAAATGGCAATTATCGCCATATAAAAGACAATATTCCTCATATACTACCTTTTATAAGTTACGCTCTCGCCGCCATCGAGAAGAACATACGGTGTGAAGTGCTGAAAATTTTCGGCACCGAAAGCACCCGGATGATGATAGAGGAAGCGGTAGCCCACGCGATGGGACACTCCGTGATGACATTCATTTTCGTGATGGGGAAGATAAACAGGAGTGCGTCCGGAAGGGTGGGGAGCCTTGGCAATCTCGCTCATTATAACCTGACATCCTTGGAATATAGGAGTACAGAAAAAGTCCGGCGCCTCCCACTTTTCATAGCAAGGCTGATATTCGTGATGGGAATTGTCACCTACCGCAGCTATGCGCCATCCGTCCATCTCTACCATATAAAGAAGGCAGGGCTCGTCTCCCTGAGCCGCCATAACGGCCTGCACTTTAGCAGGACCTATCTGAGTTTCTTCATATACTGTTCCGATAGGGCCGTTCCAGACATATTTATTCTCTCCTTCGTAAGAAGAGAGCATATTGGCTATGCACGTTTCGTGGAAATTGTTGTTCGGAAGTACTACAGGCTTTCCCATCAGCATCATTCTTTCCAGCACGTTCAGCGAATAATGGTCGCCGTGATTGTGCGTCAAAAGAAAAAGATCCGCCATCTTGCATATTCCCGCGGTGGCTACATCTTCCGAGCCCTGCCAGCGAACATCCAGAGCCAGCATATGGTTATGCGTACGAAAGAGAAAACCCGAGCTGTACACTTTTGCGATGCTTATTTCACCCTCTGCGGGGGCAGGCTGCTGAAGCCACTCCACCAGTTTTTCGTGGGTTGTAAAGTAGTGAAGGTCGCGCTCGTGTGGATATCTTGCCTTCACATTTTCGTCGGCCGCACTGCTCATTTCGTCGCAATGCATAGGAAAATCGAGCAGCAGCATTATATTCTTTCTAACAATTGCATCAGACGAAGGCTCGTACACAGAAGCCTCTACAGGAGGATACTCCATTTGCAGTTTTTCAACGAATTGAAAAGTCTGACCTATCCAGGCATAAGCATCCGACTTATGTGATTTCTTCACCAAGGAGACAAAATCCTTCACTTCTTTTGAGACAGAAAGTCCTTTTGTTTCGGAAATAAAATTGTCACAGTGGACAAGCATATCAAGATAAAGGTCTTCATTTGATGCGACATCGAAAAGATGTATGCCCGCAAAAGTCATCTGCCTCTGAGGTTTTGAAGCATCAAGGCTGAAAGAAACTGCAAAAAGCATTAAAATCAAGAATAATTTTTTCATAGCTCACGAAACTTTGATAATATTTCATAAAGATAGCATTTTTTTGCTACTTTTGCATCCTACCGCAGAAAGAAACACTGAAATATGGACAAAAAAGTCGTAATAATCCCTACATACAACGAGAAAGAGAACATCGAGAAAATAATACGCAAAGTGTTTTCTCTTGATGGTGAATATCACATTCTTGTCATCGAAGACAATTCTCCGGACGGCACAGCAGGGATAGTAAAAGGCCTTCAGGCAGAATTTCCCGAGAGGCTTTTTATGATAGAAAGGCAGGGAAAGTTAGGCCTCGGAACTGCATACATCACAGGCTTCAAATGGTCCATAGAGCAGGGATACGAATATATCTTCGAGATGGATGCAGACTTTTCGCACAATCCCGACGATCTGCCAAGGCTCTATGAAACTTGCAGCAGCAAAGGGGCCGACCTTGCAATAGGCTCACGCTACTGCAGTGGAATAAGCGTCATAAACTGGCCTATTGGAAGAGTCATAATGTCTTATTATGCATCAGTTTACGTGCGCACAGTGCTTGGAATGAAAGTGTACGACACAACAGCAGGATTCAAGTGCTACAAAAGAAAAGTGCTGGAAACAATAGACCTCGACAATGTAAAGATGAAAGGCTACGGTTTCCAGATAGAAATGAAATACTCCGCCTACAAACTTGGATTCAACGTGCAGGAAGTTCCCGTCATCTTCGTCGACAGGACGGAAGGTACGTCAAAAATGTCCAGCGGAATATTCGGCGAGGCATTCTGGGGCGTCATTGCCCTCAAATTCAGGAAGATCAGGCCTTCGAAACAAGCCTGAGCGAGATTCTTTTCCTATCCAAATCGACGCTTAACACCTGCACAGTCACTTTCTGGCGCAGGCGGAGAATCTTTGAAGGATCGGCAGGGCCTTTCTGTCCCATCTGCGAAGAGTGAATCAGGCCGTTTTCGTGAACCCCGATATCTACGAATGCGCCAAAAGCAGTGATATTCGTCACAATGCCGGGAAGTTCCATACCGGACTTCAAATCTTCAAGCGCCCTGATATCGGCAGAAAATTCAAAATTCTGCGCTGCCTCGCGAGGGTCTCTGCCGGGTTTTGCCAACTCCTTCAATATATCATTAATGGTAGGCAGGCCGAAATTCTCATCGACATAGTCCGAAGCCGTGATTTTCGCGCAAAGAGCCTCATTACCGACAAGCTCTGAGACATTAACACCCAAATCACGAGCCATCTTGTCCACTATATGATAGGCCTCCGGATGCACTGCAGAATTGTCCAGAGGATTCTTTCCTCCGGAAATCCTCAAGAATCCTGCGCACTGCTCATAAGCCTTGCCACCAAGCCTCTTCACCTTGAGAAGATCTGTTCGGGAGGTAAAATCACCGTTCTGACGTCTGTATTCTATGATATTTCCGGCAAGAGAAGTTCCTATGCCGGATACATATTTCAGAAGATAAGGGCTGGCAGTATTGAGATTGACTCCCACACTGTTGACGCAACTTTCCACAACGCTGTCGAGCTTATCCTTCAGAAGTACTTGATCTACATCGTGTTGATACTGCCCCACTCCGAGAGATTTCGGATCTATCTTGACGAGTTCTGCAAGAGGATCCATAAGACGGCGTCCTATCGAAACGGCGCCTCTCACCGTAACGTCATACTCAGGAAATTCGTCACGAGCGACCTCCGATGCAGAATAAATCGATGCTCCATCCTCGCTCACACTGTACACCCTGCAGGAAGAAGGCTTGGGGACCATTTTTACAAAATCCTCAGTCTCACGCCCGGCTGTGCCATTTCCTATTGCAATCACCTCAACGCCATATTTGGCAATCATCAAAGACAGAGCCTGAATGGACTTTACCTTCTCGTTATGGGGAGGATGAGGGAATATAGCCTCGTTGTGCAAAAGGTTTCCCTGTCTGTCGAGGCAGACCACCTTGCAACCTGTTCTGAACCCGGGATCGATAGCCATCATATTCTTCTGACCTACAGGAGCTTCCAGAAGAAGCTGACGCAAGTTATCGCCAAAAATACGGATAGACTCCCTATCGGCCTTCTCCTTTGCTTCCTTCAATATCTCCCCCGTTATCGAAGGCTCCATAAGACGCTTGTAAGAATCGTCAATCGCCTCGCGAAGCTGCTCTCCAACGGCCCTGGAAGGATATTTTCCGCCGTCGCAGAATTCGTAATACAGCTTGTTGCCGCATTTTTCGGCATCCGCATCAATTTTCAGAGTAAAAAATCCTTCATCTGTTGCCCTGAGCACCGCCAGAAGGCGATGGGGAGCAACTCGGGAAATCGGCTCCGCAAAATCAAAATAAGACTTGTATTTGAGGGCATTTTCGTCCGTAGAAGCCGCTTTGGTGGGTTTTACAACAAGCCTTCTCGTTCTGAAAATACTGCGGACAGCATCACGGAGAGCCGGAGTCTCGCTCACCCTTTCGGCAATTATATCACGCGCGCCTGCAAGAGCATCATCAGCTGTCTCAAGCCCCTTCTTTCCAGCGTATTTACGCGCCTCGGCGTAAGGGTCGAAAGGCACGCGGGAGCACAATTTATCGGCCAAAGGCTCAAGGCCGGCCTCTTTTGCAATTCCAGCCCTCGTACGACGTTTGGGACGGAAAGGCAGATACAAATCTTCCAGATGACGGCTATCGACGCAATTTTCTATTTCAAGACGAAGGTTTTCATCCAGTTTGCCCTGCTCAGAAATAGTCTGAAGGATAGTCTCCTTCCTCTTTTCCATTTCGGAAAACTGGTCGAGAAGATTCTTTATCTCGAAAATGGCAACTTCGTCGAGGCCGCCCGTCCTTTCTTTGCGATAGCGACTGATAAAAGGTACCGTAGCTCCTTCAGAAAAAAGGGTTTCACAATTCTCCACCTGCCAGGGCTTGACCTCCAGACGGGAAGCTATTTCTTTGATATACAATTCTTTCATCAGTCCTGCGATATTTCTTTGAGTTCCTCCCTGTATGCCGAGAATATTCTCGATTTGGAGACAAATCCCAAATAATAATGATTTTCACCAGTCACAACAGGAAGTCTCCAGGCACCCGTCTTGTCGAATTTGTCCATCACGCTTGCCATACTTTCGTTCTGATACAGATAAGCGGCCGGGGCCTCCATAATGTTGAACACCCTTACACTGTCATATTTATCGGTCTGGAACATAAGTTTCCTTATCTTGTCCATCTCGATAAGGCCCATGAATTTATCGTCAGAATCAACAACGGGGAACACTTGCGCCTGACTTTCCGAAATGATATCTACAAGCTCTCCAAGAGTGGCGTCCACTGATATCCTGGGATATTTGTCCCTTAATATATTATCCACCTTGAGAAGGGTGAGGATGGTCTTGTCGTTGTCGTGGGTAAGAAGTTCTCCTGCCTTGGCAATACGTTTGGTATAGATGGAATAAGGTTCCACAGCCCTCGTGGCACCGTACGACACTGTAGCCGTAAGTATCAGAGGGATAAGCAGATCGTATCCTCCGGTAATCTCCGCAATAAGGAAGATTGCCGTCATCGGGGCCTGCATTACGCCTGCCATCAGCCCGGCCATTCCGACCATCACGAAATTCTGCTCCGGAATGGTTATGGCGGAATTGGCAAAAATGAGATTCAGGAAGCGCGCAAGGACAAAACCCGCTATCGCCCCGACAAAAAGCGTCGGGCCGAAAGTACCGCCGACACCACCGCCTGCATTGGTGAGCGACATCGAGAACACCTTCAAAATGATTACAAGTGCAAATAACACGAGGATTCCCCATTTGCTTTCGAGGAAGAACGAAAGAAAACTGTTCCCCTGAGCCGTAATCTGCGTACCACCGAGAAGAGGGGCCAGAGAGTCATAGCCTTCTCCCCACAAAGGAGGAAAAAGAAATATCAGAAGACCGAGTATCAGCGAGGCAATAAGCCACCTCACCCATACTTTGTCAATTGCCTTGATTTTGTCTTCCAGCCATAGTGTCATTCTTGTAAAATAGAGCGAGCAAACAGCGCAAAACAGCCCCAGAAGTATATAGAAGCCTATATTTCTCATTGCGAAAGGCTCTATATTGCAGGCGAATGTAAGGTCGTTGCCGAGGAAAAGGCAGGATATCACAGTGGCCGAGACGCTTGAGAAAAGAAGCGGTATGATGCTCGACATCGAGATATTGAAAAGAAGTATCTCCAGAGTGAACAATATGCCGGCCAAAGGAGCATTGAAAATTCCCGCAACCGCTCCTGCCGCTCCACAGCCGAGAAGCAGAGTGATATTCTTATAGGAAAGTTCCATAAAGCGGCCCACGTTGGAACCGATTGCCGCGCCCGTATAAACTATCGGCGCCTCGGCTCCCACAGAGCCTCCGAAGCCTATTGTGAAGGAACTTGCCACAATGGAACTCCACATATTGTGAGGCTTTATTCTGGATTCATTCTTTGATACGGCCTGAAGGACTTTAGTCACTCCATGACCGATGTCGTCTTTTATCACGAACCTGACAAAAAGCAGCGAAATCAGCATACCGATGCCGGGGCACACAAAGTAAATCCAGGAATTTCCGAGGGACGAGACCCCAGAATGTATCAGACCTACAAGAGATTTAAGAATCACTGCCGCAAAGCCGCAGGCTGCTCCGACAACTATCGACAAGAGCATCATAAGCCTTCTTTCCGGAAGTCTCTTCAGGAAGGCCTTGAACTTTGCCTGTATGTCATCAAAAGTCTTCATATAAAAAAGTCCGACATCATCGCTGTGCCGGACCTGAATCTAAAATCTGTCGCACCGACTAATCATCCGAATCGGCGGGATCGTCTTCTCCGCCGCCATACTGGGAGATATTGTCGTCGGGAAGTGCCTCTCCTTCCTCATCATCGTCTCCTGAATCGGCGTTATCTGCATCCAGCCATCTGTCAAGATCGTCAAGATCGTCGATCTTCATTTTCACCTTCACAAGATATATTGCCGAAGGAATTTCGACAGTAACTGTATATATGCTTGTGCCGTCGGGCTTGTCAATCTTTTGAACGTCAGGAAGATAGTCTATGAGGCCCCTGGGATATTTCTCTGCAAACGCCTGAGAAAGTTCGTCAGACATATTCTCGTAGCTTACAACCGCTCTTTTCTTCTGTGCTTCCATTGTGTCTATTGCTTAAGTTTGTGCCTGCAAGTATAGGACATATTTTTATTCTCAACAAAAAAAAATCACTTTTTTTTGAAGAAGAATGATTTTTGTCTCTTTTTCTTTTCGATATCACGTTCCACAAACACATTCTTGAGCGTCCTGGGATCGAGCCCTGTGTAGAACATTACAGAAGACGTTGTCATCGGAGTGGGCGTAAAATCCTGTACCTGGTCCATATAGAGGCCTTTGAGGGCATTTTTGCGTGAAAGTGCCTCCATTTCCTTCATCCCGCATCCGGGATGTGAAGATATGAAATAAGGAACGAGCTCGCATTTGCTGCCTGCCGATGAAGTAATCCTGTCAAACTCGCCCCTCAACTTTTCAAAAAGGTTGAATGATGGCTTTGCCATAAGTTTCAGAACAGAATCTTCAGTATGTTCGGGAGCCACTTTGAGCCTTCCGGAAGTATGATCGAGGACGAGAGTCTTGAAATAAGGATAGGACGTCTCGTCCACATATCCTTTTTCGCTGAGGAACAAATCGTACCTGATGCCGCTGCCTATATAAGCGTGGCGGATACCCTTCACATCCGCAATCTTGTCATACAGTTTCAGAAGCCTCTCGTGGGAGCGGTTCATATTCGGGCACGGAGTAGGCCACAGGCAGGATTTTCTGATACATTTGGCGCACATCTCCTCGTCCTTACCCCTCATTCCGTACATATTGGCAGTAGGTGCTCCGACATCTGAAATATTACCTGCAAATCCGGGGACATCTTTGAGCGAACTTATCTCGGAAACAATTGATTTCTCGCTTCTTGACTGGATGAACTTGCCCTGATGGGCCGCTATCGTACAGAAGTTGCAGCCTCCGAAACAGCCTCTGTGGGTGGTTACGGAATACTTTATCATATCGTACGCCGGGATGCGCTTGCCTTTGTAACGCGGATGTGGCATTTTCGTATAGGGAAGGTCCCAGAACGAGTCCATTTCCTTTTCGCTTGCCGGAGGATAAGGGGGATTAATCTGCACATATCCGTCTCCGACAGGCTCTATCATCACCGCAGGATGAAGCATATTCGCGTGAGTTTCAATAAGATGGAAATTCTGTGCAAATGCTTTCTTGTCTTTTTGGCTAAGCTCGAATGAATGCAGATAGAGAGCATCCTTTATCTTGCTCCGGCCGCTCATAAAGAAGGCCAGTTGGGGAATTTTCCTTATATCCGATTCATTCCTGCCTGCCTCTATGGCCTTTGTAAGCTCTAGCATAGGCCTCTCGCCCATACCATAGCAAAGCCAGTCGGCTCTGCAGGATACGAGGATTGAAGGCATCAGGCAGTCTTTCCAATAGTCGTAATGCGTCACTCTCCTAAGCGACGCCTCGATACCTCCTATTACAACGGGAACATCAGGATAAAGGTTCTTCAGAATATTGGAATATACCGTCACAGCATAATCCGGACGAGCCCCGGCCTTGCCTTCCGGGGTATAGGCATCATCGCTGCGGAGTCTTTTCGACGCTGTATAGTGATTGACCATCGAATCCATCGCGCCGCTGTTTACGGCAAAATACAGACGCGGCTTCCCAAGTTTCTTGAAATCCCTCAGATCGTCCCTCCAGTTGGGCTGGGGCACGACAGCCACCCTGTAGCCGTGTTTCTGAAGCCACCGGGCAATGACGGCAGTGCCGAAAGAAGGGTGGTCTATAAAGGCATCACCTGTAAAAATGATGATGTCTATATAGTCCCACCCCAGTTTCTCGACCTCCTTGACAGAGGTCGGTATCATATAGGAATTGTCCATCAACTACATTCTTTCGGGCAGGTTTATACCCAGAAGGGCCATAGCCTTGGAAAGAACCGATGCAATGACTTCTATGAGTTCCAGACGCATAGCGAGGATTGCCGGATCCTGCTCCTTCAGAATCGGCGTATCGTGATAATACTGGTTGAATTCCTTTGCAAGTTCGTAAGAGTAGTTTGCTATTACTGCAGGCGAAAAGCCGTCGGCCGCTTCCTGAACCTTCGAAGGGTACGATGCAAGAAGTTTCACAAGGCGTATTTCCTTGGCATTGAGGGCGGCAGCCGGATCAGTGGCAGGCTTATAGCCCTGCTCCTGAGCCTTTCTGAGTATGCTGCAGATGCGTGCGTGGGTATACTGGATGAAAGGACCTGTATTGCCGTTGAAATCAATCGATTCCTTGGGATCGAAAAGCATTGTCTTCTTGGGATCGACCTTGAGGATGAAGTATTTGAGGGCGCCGAGGCCTATCATATGATAGAGTTTGTCCTTCTCCTCCTCTGACATATCGGCAAGCTTGCCTGATGCCTCAGAAGTGCTCTTGGACTGCTCATACATCTCCTGAATAAGGTCGTCCGCATCCACGACAGTACCCTCACGGCTCTTCATCTTGCCTTCGGGAAGTTCCACCATACCGTAGCTCAGATGATAGATTCTCTTTGCCCAGTCAAAGCCGAGCTTTGCAAGTATCAGCTTGAGCACCTGGAAATGATAGTCCTGCTCGTTTCCTACGACATACACGTGCGAATCGAGGTTGTTCTCCGCAAAACGCCTTTCTGCCGTACCCAGGTCCTGAGTGATGTACACGGATGTACCGTCCGAGCGGCGGACAATCTTTCTGTCGAGGCCGTCCCCTGTAAGGTCGCACCATACAGAGCCGTCGGGATCCTGCACAAAAACGCCCTTCTCAAGGCCTTTGTTCACAAGTTCCTTTCCGAGAAGATATGTATCGTGCTCGTAATATGTCTTGTCAAAGCTGATTCCGAGGGCTTTATACGTCTCGTCAAAGCCCTTGAAAACCCATCCGTTCATCATCTCCCAAAGGGCGCGGACATCGGGATCTCCCGCTTCCCAATCGACGAGCATCTTGTGCACGTCATCGATGATTTCGGGATTTTCCTTCTCCATCTTTGCATATTCGACATAGCAATCGCCCACCAGATGGTCTCCCTTCTTGCCTGATGATTCGGGAGTGGCGCCATCAAAACGTTTCTGCCAGGCATACATACTCTTGCATATATGCACTCCCCTGTCGTTCACCAATGTCGTCTTGATCACATTGTTGCCGGCGGCTTTCAGGATATCGGAAACGCTGGAACCGAGAAGATTGTTGCGCACGTGTCCCAGATGCAGAGGCTTGTTTGTGTTCGGGGATGAAAATTCCACCATCACGGTTTTGCCTGTGCTTTCGAGCTGCCCGAAATCCTTGTCCGAGGCTATTTCAGCCAATGTTTCGTTCCAATAGACAAGCGAAAGGGATATGTTGAGAAAACCCTTTACAGTGTTGAAAGAGGCAACTTCTGGAACATTTGCCTTGAGGTATTCCCCTATAGCATTGCCCGTTGCCTCCGGAGAGCACTTTGACATACGAAGAAGAGGGAAGACCACCAGAGTGTAGTCTCCCTCAAATTCTTTTCTCGTTGCCTGAACCTGAAGATTGGCGGCATCTATATCCGCTCCAAACAGGGCTTTTACGGCCTCTGAGGCCTTCAAAGCAATAAAATTTTCGGCTTTTATCATTACAGGTAACTCTTTAGCAGGTTGCACCTTGAATTCTGTTTGAGCCTTCTTATCGCCTTTTCCTTGATCTGGCGCACACGCTCTCTTGTAAGATTGAATTTTTCGCCTATCTCCTCGAGAGTCATCTCCTGACAACCGATACCGAAGAAATACTTGATTATGTCTCTTTCGCGGGGTGTAAGCGTCTGCAGAGCCCTTTCAATCTCTTTGTTGAGAGATTCGTTCACCAGTCCTTTGTCTGCACTGGGGGAATCGTCGTTCACAAGAACGTCCAGAAGGCTGTTATCCTCGCCCTCCACAAAAGGAGCGTCCACTGAAACGTGACGGCCGGAAACTCTGAGGGTATCTGCAATTTTCTCCTTCGGAACGTCTATCATCTCGGCAAGTTCCTCGCTGGTTGGCATACGCTCATTTTCCTGCTCGAACTTTCCGAGCGCTTTGTTTATCTTGTTGAGCGAGCCTACCTGATTGAGGGGAAGACGCACAATGCGCGACTGCTCGGCAAGAGCCTGAAGTATCGACTGGCGTATCCACCACACTGCGTACGAAATGAATTTGAAACCTCTTGTCTCGTCAAATTTCTCCGCCGCCTTGATAAGTCCGAGATTGCCCTCGTTTATGAGGTCGGGAAGGCTGAGGCCCTGATTCTGATACTGTTTTGCAACTGACACCACGAACCTCAGGTTCGCCCTCGTGAGTTTCTCCAATGCTTCCTGATCGCCTTTGCGTATGCGCTGTGCAAGCTCCACTTCCTCTTCTACTGTAATGAGGTCTTCGCGACCTATCTCCTGAAGGTACTTGTCGAGTGATGCGCTCTCGCGGTTGGTGATCGACTTGGTGATTTTTAATTGTCTCATCTATAATTCTTTATGGTATATCCACATTTATATTCCGAAGCCGAAATAAGAGGATTTGCCATAAGGTGTGACTCCTTCCACAAAGACAGCTCTCTTCGACTTCTTCGCGATGTCCAGGACATCCTGAGGTTTGCTTACGGGAGTATTGTTCACATAAAGGATGATAAAGCCTGGTGCCACGCCCTGTTCGGAAACTTTTCCTTCGCCTACAGACACTATCTCGACACCGTTTTTGAGTCCGAGCTTTTCAAGTTGCTCCTTTGACGCCTCTTTGAGTTTTGCGCCGTAGAATGCAACTGCTCCGTCTTCATCGACAGTTCCTGTCTCTACAGTAGCAGACTTGAATGTGACATCAAAAGTCATTTCCTTGCCGTCGCGCACAACAGTCACCTGCGTTTTGTCGCCGGGATGATAGCTGTTCACTGCCTCCTGGACAGACGGCGCATCCTTCACTTTCACTGAGCCCACTGCAACGAGAACGTCACCCTGCTTGATGCCGGCTTCGTCTGCGGCTCCTCCTTTCGAAACCTCTGCTATATATACCCCGTTTGCGGAAGAAAGTTTCAATTCTTCGACTTTTTTCTTGTCAAGTTCTTGCATTGAGATGCCAAGAAGCGCGCGTTTCACGCTGCCATAGTCGAGAAGGTCGCCCACAATTCTCTTTACGATATTGACAGGAACTGCAAAGGAATAGCCTGTGTACGAGCCGGTCTGGGAATATATCGCCGTATTGATACCGACGAGCTCGCCGCTCTTGTTGACAAGGGCGCCGCCGCTGTTGCCAGGGTTCACGGCCGCATCGGTCTGGATGAACGATTCGATTTTGAATTCACCGGTATAATTCGGCATCGAGCGGCCTTTTGCACTGACGATACCCGCAGTGATGGTTGAACGGAGGTCATAGGGGCTGCCTATCGCTATCACCCATTCGCCAAGGCGGAGCTTGTCTGAATCGCCAAGCGGCACAACAGGAAGGCCGTCTGCATCGATTTTGATGAGAGCGACATCCGTTGCGGGGTCTGTTCCTATCAGAGTGGCATCGTAGGTCTGATTGCTGTTGAGAGTGACTTCTATCTTGGTGGCGCCGTCAATCACGTGATTGTTTGTCACGATATATCCGTCACTTCTGATGATGACGCCGGAGCCGCTGCCCGTAAGTTCCCTCTGCTGGGGAGTGCCGGGATAGCCGAAAAAGTACTCAAATATCGAATTCGGTGCAGACTGGGTGGTCTGTGTGGCAGTCACTTTGACATAAACGACGGCATCGACTGACGATTCGGCCGCATAGGTAAAATCAGGATAGTCACTGAGTGACAGATTGACAGTCCTGTACTGTGCTGAAGAATCAGAAGCCTGGATCTGTGTCACGGGCATATCATCCGCAGTTTTTCTAACTACTGCATAGGCGGTAACGCCGCCTACAAGTGCTGCAAGAAGCACTGTCAAAATACTCTTTTTCATAATCTTTCCAAATAAGTTTCTTTTCATTCGCAATATCTGCGACAACGGCGGGCAAAAAAATCAAAATCTGTGCCGTGTGTTTTAAAAAAATTTTACCTATATTTGTAAATCCTGTTTCCGGAGCGGCCGCCGGGCCTTCGGAAAAGTTTTTGAATTATTGACAATTAAAACATTATAACACTCTATGAAACTGGTAATTTCTAGTTCAGAACTTTTGAAAGGCACCCTTGCCGTAGCCAAAGCCATCCCCTCCAAGACCTCGACCCCTATACTCGAGTGCTTCCTTTTTGAACTCAAGGACGGAAAGCTGAGCATAACGGCATCAGACGCGGAACTTACGCTGAAGACATCCGTAAATGTAGAAAACGCAGAAGAGGAAGGAAGGATTGCGATTCCCGCAAAGCAGCTTACAGACCTTCTCAAGGAACTCCCCGACCAGCCCCTCACGATAGCCACTTCAAGCGACAGCTCTTTCGAGTGCAGCTGGCTCAGCGGTACTTCCACTTTCCCTTATTTCCCCGCAGATGATTATCCTGCAATAGAAGGCGCAGACGAAACGGCAGTACAGATCAAATTCCCTGCAGAAAGCCTTGTAGAGGGCATTTCAAGCACCGTATTTGCAACGGCCGACGATGAAATAAGGCCCATTATGAACGGTATTCTCTTCGATATCGACGAAGGAAGCACCACTCTTGTGGCATCCGACGCCCACAAGCTCATCTGCTACACCACGACAGATGTCGAGGCTCAGGAAAAAGCATCTTTCATCCTTCACAAAAAGCCGGCAAACGTTCTCAAGGCTATAGTAGGCAAAGACGAAGAATTCGTCGACATCGCGTTCGATGCCAGAACTGCAGTCTTCAAATTCGGAAATACAGTTGCCATTTGCAGGCTCATCGTTGGAAAGTATCCCAAATATCGCGAGGTCATTCCGAGCAACAATGCAAACACTCTCAAGATTGACAGAGCGATGTTCCTCAACGTGGTACGAAGGATTTCAGTCTGCGCAAGCAAGGCTTCAAACCAGATTAAGCTCGACCTCAATGACAACGTTCTGCAGATTTCAGCGCAGGATCTGGGATTTTCCATCGCAGCCTGCGAGAAAGTCGCCTGCCAATATGACGGAGAGAAGCTTACGATAGGTTTCAAATCCACTTTCCTTGCAGAAATTCTGAGCAATATGAGCTGCAACGAGGTTGTGATGAAATTTGCCGACAGCCGTCGCGCAGCCCTTATCACTCCGGCAGAAGAAGAGGAAGAAAGCGAGAAACTCTGCGGCATCCTTATGCCGATAATGTTCTCTTAGTCAGGATATGGAACTCAATCTCAAAAGGCCCCTTCTTTTCTTCGACATAGAAAGCACGGGCCTCAGCATCGCATCCGACTGTATTATCGAACTCAGTTTCGTCAAGGTTTTTCCGGATGGAGAGCAAAGGATAAAGACCTGGAAGGTAAAGCCTCTGGAATACACGGAAATAAAGGACGGAAGAGGCAATGTTCTGAAGGTTAATGTAGCGCAGAGGCACATCTCAGAAAGTGCAAGCGCCGTGAACGGGGTTTATGACAAAGACCTCGAGGGTTGCCCCACATTCCCCGAAATAGTTGACGAGGTGGTTTCGTGGCTGGAAGACAGCGACCTCGCAGGGTTCAACTCGGCCAAATTCGACCTTCCCCTCCTGGCCGAAGAGATAGAAAGGGTAAACCGCTATACTTCAAAGAAGGTGGATATAGACCTCCATTCAAAAAAGATGGTGGATGTTCAGGTGATTTACCATAAGTTGGAGCCCAGGAACCTCAAGGCAGCCTATCGTTTCTATTGCGGAGGCGAGGATTTCGACAATGCACACACGGCCGAGGCCGATACAGTGGCGACTTATGAGGTATTGAAAGGACAATTGGCCAAATATCCCGAAACGCAGATAAAGAACGATGTGAGCTGGCTTGCGAATTTCTCTGAAGTTCAAAAGACTGTTGACTATGCCGGCAGGATAATCATAGGAGAGAATGGAGAGCCGACCATAAGTTTCGGAAAGCACAGGGGTAAGACTTGCCGCGAAGTTTATATGAACGAACCTTCATATTTTGCGTGGATAGACACAGGAGAGTTCACCCTCGATACAAAAAATCAGTTCAGCAGGCTCAAGAAGCAGTTTGAGGAGGAGAAAAAAGCGGCAAAGCAGCGTCCTTTGAGCGACGACGAGATAATGGACGCAGGTGCGCTTTTGTCGGGTAAGTTTTCCGGAAGGCTGTTCTAGGAAATTATGAATATCACAGTTTTAAGCCCGAAAGGCGTATATTGCAGGCCGGACACAAGTCTCGAAAGGGAGGACAAGGATTTTTATATCCCGGATAATGTCAGTGATTATGCATATACTCCTGTCGTATTTGCCAGAATATCAAAGGCCGGCAAATGCATAGGCAGGAAATTCGCTGGAAGATATTATGACGCAATAGGTTTCGGAGCGCTTTTGTATGCCTGCAAATCATCAGAGGCAGACATCGCAACAGCTTCCTGCCACGACCATACGAGCATACTCCCCCAGCCTCTTTACAATCCGATTACGCTTGAAAACCCTTCAAATGCATTTGCACTGAGTATTGACGGAAATGAGATATTTTCCGTAAAAGTAGGAGAGCAGGATTTCAAGGACATTATCGAAGAAGCCCTCTACAAAGTGTCACCAATCGTATCGCAAAGGACGGGGGATTTCGTTGCGGTTGAACTTTCGGAAATGAAAAATCTCATAGAAGACGTGAAAGAAGGCGAAGAGCACACCCTGAAGGGAGGCTTCTGCGACAACGCTCTGTTTGAGATAAAAATGATAAAATAGGTAGTATTGTAAAGAAAAATTGCTATCTTTGCAGTCCTAAATTTCAAGGCCACTTTAGCTTAGTCGGTAGAGCATCGCATTCGTAACGCGAAGGTCGTGGGTTCGATTCCCAAATGTGGCTCTTAGAGAGCAGGCTGTACGCCTGCTTTTTTTGTTTTTATGCTGACTTACGAAGCTGACATACTTATAATAGGTGGCGGAGCGGCAGGTCTTGCGGCCGCCATTTCCGCATCATCCGAATTTTCGGAAGGGAAAATCGTCATCCTTGAAAAGATGCCGCGTCCTGCCCGCAAAGTGATGATTACCGGCAAGGGAAGGTGCAATTTCACTAATGTCAAGGATTGGGAGGATTTCCAGCATCACGTACATCCTAAATCGGCATTCCTACGCCCTTCCTTTTATAATATGACGCCGCAGAAACTGTGCGATTTTTTCCGGACGCAAGGTATGGAATACGTCATAGAAAGGGGTGAGAGGGCTTTTCCGGCATCACATCTGGCATCGGACGTCGTAGATACGCTTGCAAGGACTGCACAAAAAAACAATGTCGAAATCATAACAGGCTACGAGGTGAAGGACGTGAGGAAGGAGAACGGGATGTTTTTGGTTTCCGGCGGCAAGAACAGTCAGAAATGGCAGGCTCACAGGCTGATAATCACAACAGGAGGTCTCTCCTACCCCACTACAGGATCTACTGGAGACGGCTACCTGTGGGCAAAAGATTTCGGCCACAAGATAAAAGAAACTTTCCCTTCGCTTACAGCAATAGTTCCCAAAGGATACAAGTTATCTTCAAGCACAGATTCCAAAGATAAATATCACATTGACAGAGCTTTACCCTTAAGCGAATATGGCAAGTCGCTATGCGGGGTAAACCTGGAGAATGTGGGGCTCAGGCTCCTCATCGACTCATCTACTGCCTTTGAAGAGGAGACAGGAGACATAAGTTTTACCGACGGAGGCCTGGAAGGGCCGCTCGGATTCAAGGCCAGCCGCCAATGCGTGAATGCCCTGAGAAACGGTTCAAAAGTGAAGGCTGTAATAGACCTGAAGCCAGCCGTCAGTTTGGAAGCTATTCAGAGCCGCATCCAAAAGCTTTGGGACGAGATATGCAAGGACAAAAGAAGCGACGGCAAGCCGTACAAGACGCGCCTTAACGTTCTGGCAGGAAAATTACTGCCCAAAGAACTCATAAATCCCTTTATGAAAGACAATCCCGGAGCAGACCACAAAAGGATTGCAGAGGCTCTCAAGAACTGGGAAATCCCGATTGAGGGATATGTAGGCTACGAAAGATGCGTCATCACAGCAGGTGGAATAGACCTTGGAGACATAACTGCAAAAAGCCTCGAATCAAAGCTCATAAGCGGACTTTATTTTGCCGGGGAAATACTTGATCTTGACGCAGATACAGGCGGCTACAACCTGCACATCGCCTTTTCCACCGGCTTCCTAGCAGGAGCAAGCGCCTCAAAATCTCTTATGAAATAACGCCGCTGCCGAGCATTTCGTCGCCGTCATACCACACGGCGAACTGACCGGCGGTAATTCCTCTCTGGGGCTCGTCAAAAACTATGAAAAGACCGTTTTCACGCATCTCCAGCGTGGCTTTCTGAAGGGGCTGGCGGTAACGGATGCGCACAAGATAGCGCCTTTTCTCCCCCACTTTCATCGGGATATCCTCCCTTATCCAGTGGATTTCTTCTTTATCAATACGCAGGCAACTTCTGTTAAGGCCTTTGTGGCTATGGCCCTCACCCACATAAATTATATTGCGCCCGATATCGGTTGAAATTACAAACAGAGACTCTTTGTGGCCGCCCACATTGAGGCCTTTTCTCTGGCCGATGGTGTAAAAAATCGCCCCGTCGTGCTGGCCCACTATCTTGCCGAAAGGATTTTCCTTGTAGCGGGTCTTTTTGATATGATGTTTGCCGCTGCGATAATGCTCGGTTTCAAATTTAATGTCGTACGAAAGAGGCTCTGCAAAAGCAAGCATTTCTTCGTCCGAAAGATTTTCGCCCGAAAAGTATTTATCCCTCAAGGAGCAGATTGTTTTATACTGCTCATTATCAGTATAAAAAGCATCATAAACCTCAACAATATCGCCTTCGACGCTCTTTAGCTTCTGCTGCAGGAAAACGGGAAGATCGACTTTGCCGACAAAGCATATTCCCTGCGAATCCTTCTTGTCGGCCGAAGGAAGATCGGCCTCGGCGGCAATCCTTCTCACTTCCGGCTTTTCTATATCGCCAATCGGGAAAAGAGCCTTCGAAAGTTGCTTCTGCGACACCTGACAAAGAAAATAGCTCTGGTCTTTGTTCGGGTCCGAGCCTGCAAGAATGCGATTGATTTCATTGCCGTTTTCATCGACGAAAGACTCCTTGCGACAATAATGTCCCGTTGCAATCATCTCTGCACCAAGCTTTTGCGCACATTCCACAAAGGCATCCCACTTTATTTCCCTGTTGCACAGAACGTCCGGATTGGGAGTACGACCTTTGGAATATTCGTCGAACATATAATCGACAACTCTCTTTCTGTACTGTTCGCTGAGATCCACAAAATAGAAAGGTATGCCGATTTTCCTCGCCACCATCTCGGCGACAAAACGGTCTTCCTCCCACTCGCAATCGCCGTGAAGGGTGCCTTCCGTATCGTGCCAGTTCTGCATAAAGAGGGCGAAGACATCATATCCCGCCTTCTTCAGCAGCAACGCCGCAACACTCGAATCGACGCCTCCGGAGAGTCCTATGCAAACTTTCATATCTTAGTATCTGAATTCCAGAACTCCTCCTTCTGTAAAGAGGGAATTATTTATCTGCCAATCATTTACCTTTTCCCCATTGAGATAAATTTCCTTGACGGGGTCTTCGTAGGAATTTCTGCCGACTGTCTTGATTATGACCTCACCGCAACCTTCAGAAGCCTTGATTCTGATTTCGTCGAAATAGGGAGAGAAAAGTTCGTAGCTATCTTCGCCCACAACGAGAGGATAGAATCCCATCTGCGCAAACATATACCAGGCGCTCATCGTGCCGTCGTCCTCATCCATCTCAGGCGCGTACCCTTCGAGTTTGTTCTGGAAAGCACGGCCGATAAAAGGCTCCGGATACTCCGCATTGCCGCCGTAGATATGTTTCATATCTTCCTTCACGAGATAGTCGTGAACCACCTGACGGGTCTTCTCAGGATCTCCCAAACGATTGAAAATGAACGGAGTATGAATATCGGGCTCGTTACCTTGATTGAAAAGATAATTGTCGAAGAAATATGCAAGTTCTTCGTGAAGTTTGTCTGGGCCCCTTAACTCTATCATCTTGTCGATATACTGCGGAGCCATCCACCTGTACATAAAGCGAGAGCCCTGATAGAGGCCGTTGCGGCCCATCACGAAGTAACTCTCATCGACATTCATAAACTCTTTTGTCCAGACATCGAGGAACAGAGAATCAGCCTTGGCTGCATACATCGCCTCGTCATCCTTTTCTCCGATGATGCCGGCAATCTGCGCGAGAGCCCAGATATCGTATGCAGATTCGAGCCTTTGGTCGGGAGTGGCCATCGGAAGATCCACCCTATCCTCTTTCTTCATTCCTTCGTATCCACGGGCAAAATCTATATTCGTAATGCCCTTACTGTTGGCAGGGTGAAGAATATTCGA
>R06__coassemble_301_pt1 | contig 18778 bp, 12 predicted proteins | sample R06__metabat2_low_PE_030 | metagenome-assembled genome bin R06 | reverse complement strand
CAAAAAATGTTTAACTTTACACCCGCTAGCGTTGCGCTAGCAAATTGAATTCAGCACTTTAACTTTGATAAAATTTTAACAAAATGAAGAGGTTAATTGTTTTTGCGCTGGCTATGCCGGCCCTTTTACTTGCTTCCTGCAATCAGAGTGAACCGAAGCAGGATGACTCGAAAATAACAAAAGTGACTGTGTCTCCCGCCAAGGTTGATCTTATTGTCGGCGATACCGAGTCGCTTGAGATTTCTGTGGAGCCTTCCGGTGCTGTGTATAGCTCAGTATCGTGGAGTTCTTCCGACAAATCAGTAGCTACAGTCTCCCGCAAAGGCGTTGTCACCGCCGTTGCAAAAGGCAGCGCTGTGATTACAGCCGATGTAGATGGAGTAAAAGGGGAATGTAATGTAACTGTCTCTCCCAACAGTACTCCCGTTACCGGCGTTACTCTCAGCGAAACCAGCCTTGTCCTTGAAGCCGGCAGTTCGGCAAATCTCACTGCCACAGTCACTCCCGATTCTGCAGCAGACAAAACTGTCACCTGGAGCAGCACGGACAGTGGCATCGCTACCGTATCAGACGGTTTTGTAACAGGTGTCAGCAAAGGCGAGTGCGACATTGTTGTCAAGACAAAAGACGGCGGCTATGAGGCTAAGTGCCACGTTACCGTAAATTCAGATGTGACAATTTACACCTGCACCCTTCCCGGTCGCAACTGGTCGAAGAACACTTATCCAGTATTCAACAAAGATGCAAGCAAAGCTTATATCATAAGCCTTCAGGACGGTGATCTGGGCCGATATCTCTATGAAATCGACCTCCAATCCCATCAGCTGGGCTGGAGCCTCGAACTTACGAATCAGACAAAGGCCTGGTCTTCCAATGGAGGAGATATCTGCGTCAATCCCAATACTGGTGATATCATCTGCAGCAACCAGTGCGAGGTGTTTGCCGTGACAAGCGCAGGTCAGAAGAAATGGACCATTTCTACGGACGGTACAGGGCTCAATTCAGACAACACTTCTTCTGCGATGCTCGGCTGCGGCCCCGCGATGAGCAATGACTGTTCCGTAATATTTGCCTGCATCAACAACAAGATGGTTGCCATCAATGCATCTACAGGTGCCATAATCGATACGATAGACGGCTTTACAAACTGTATCCAGTTCATCGTTTACGGCAACGACAACATCGTTTATCACAAGAATAATGCAACCGGCGGCGTAGGCTTCCTTACATTTGCAGACGGCAAATTCACCCGCACTGCTGAAATAGACCTTTCTGTAAAAGTTGCTGCTTCGGACATCACGTCGGGCGCAATGACAAAAGATCAGAAGAAGGCGTATTTCTGTGGCAGTATCTATACTCTCTGCGTCGATATCGATGCCAAGACTGTCGAGATTGAAAACAGATCAAGCTCTATAGGCGGAGGTCAGCGCTGGGCTCCCTGCATAAGCCCTGACGGATATCTCTATATGGCTTCAGTATTCAACGGTTCCACGGCCGCGATAGTCAGCTTCAACACTGCAGAGTCGATTGCAAATGATGCTAACGGTTCGGCGATATACAAGTACTCAGGTTATAATTCTGCCTATAACTTTGAGGGCGTGTGCGTAGACAAAGACAACAATGTCTACAGTTTCATCAACGACTGCAAGGCCGCTATAGGAAAGAGCGCCAAATCATATCTTATCCGTCTTACCAAGGGCGGCAACGGATATGATGCCAAAAATATCGCCATTCTCGAATCTGCGACACAGGGCACTTTCCAGGGCTGCTTCAATATCGGAGGAAAATATATAGTGGCAACGCAAGGAAAGCCCGGAACGGTATATATCTTTGAGCTCGAAACCACCCGCGCAGAAGGCTGGAGCGGCCCCGGCGGAGATATCTCTGCTACCAAGAATGCAAATCTTGTATACGGAAACTAATGAAAATCAAGACTATAATTCTATCGGCATTGGCTTCTGTCCTTTTGGGGGCGGAAGCTTTTGCCGGCACATATAACTGGGATGCGACAACAAACGAATCCCTTTACAATGCGGCAATCTCCTTCCTCAAGACGTTCCAGAGTGATGCGATAGGGGAGCCTGCCTATTATATGGTCCAGGAAGCCCTTCTGGAGATAGAGGCGGCGCACAAAAAGGACAAACTTGTCTGGATGGGGCAGATACACAGTTTCTGCAATATGTTGGAAGCCATTTATCCTCCCCAGCTTGAGCATCCCAAAGTGTACAGCCAGGACAAATACGAGGTGATAAGGAGGGATATCCTGAAACTTCGCGACTATCCTATGCACGAAGCTTCTTCCAAGGACGACAATGTGTCGCTGGAGAGCGATCAGGCGCAGTATTTCAAGGCTTACACATATCAGTGGCTTTGCAGCAAGAGGGAAGAACTGATGCAGGCTCTGAAGTCGCCCAGGCCCACTTCCGACAATGAAATCCAGGTATTCAAGGTATATAGCTCAGGCTTTATCTTCAGGACAAAAAATGCCTGCATAGGGCTTGATATCTGCTACTCCGAAGCTTTCGGAGATTCAAATTATGTCGATGATATTGCAGAATACATCGATGCCCTCTTTGTGACCCACGCTCACGGAGACCATTACGATACAGGGCTGCTCACCAAGGTTTATCAGAAAGGAAAACCCATCATTATGTCTGATGATATCGTAAGTCCTTCAGGCTCAGGGAAAAAGTTTGTCTGGACATCGGACCATCTTGACGAAACACAGATTTGCAACGGAGTTACGGCCCTTGCAAAAATGGGCGCACAGGACACAACCCCCTGCCTTCTCTATCTGATAGACATCGAAGGATGGAGAATATCCGCTGTAGGTGACAACTCGCAGACTGCGCTTCAGTCTTTCTATATCAATCGCGATATGGTCGATATAGTGGTCGCTCCGGTTTTTGTAGGCCTCACCTCACTTTTCAATTCGACGTATTCTGCTCAGAATCCCGACAATATCGAGCAGATTTACATCAACGCACACGAAAATGAGTTCCATCATACGGTGGACGGCCGTGTTTCTTACAAGTACCTCTTTACGGCAAACGGCGCTCTGGGTAATAATTCCTTCAATTATCCTTTGACTGCGCTTATGGACAACGGGGAATATATAGTCATCAAAAAATAGCGGAGAGAAATATGAAGAAACTTTTTTATTTGCTCGCAATTGCCTGTCTTGCAGCATCTTGCGGCGGCAACAATGAAGAAGAGAAAAAGAAAGAGACCGACGATCCTTCATCTTCTCTCTGGAAAATGCAGCTTTATGCCCCTTCTCTCGTGCAGGTTTATGCAGAAAATGAGCTGGTCGAGAGCTATTCCTTTGAATTTGATGGAAATATGAGGGTGACGTCTCTTCTGAGAAAGGATGAAATAGCCGGCAAGGCTCTTCTCGACCTTGCCTATACATATTCCGGCAAGAGTGATATGTCTGTTTCCGGTACTTTTTATTCCACTGCAGCCGCCAAGACTGTAAATGCTTCAATCGATGGCAAAACTGTTACATACAAAGGCGACTGGGACAATGCCCGGCAGTACAAGACTACTTATGATGCAAACGGCACGGTGACGGCAACAGATGCAGCTTTGGAATTCGCGCCCACTTCAGGGCAGTATTCTTCTCTCGGAACATATTCCGAAGTCTATAAGGTTTCGTCCGGAAATGTGACTTCTGCCACTCTGGGAGCGGATATTACGTCTCAATCATCAAAGTCCGCAAAGCTCGAATCTTCAAAGGAACTGACGATAGAATATACCTATTCCGACAAGCCGGACAAACAGAATTTCAATGTCTTCCTGATGAACTGCGAGTTTCCCGTGTGGTTTGCCAAGGAACTTCCCGGTTGCAAGAATCTCATCTCCGGAATGAAGATGAAATGCGGCAGCGTCACGCTCCCGCAGTCTTTCAAGGTAGAATATACCTTTGATTCGGGTGGAGATATTCTTACCGCCACAAGAAAAGACTACAACGATTCCGAGCTTGTCCTGACAAGAGTCTATAAATTGACGTATTAGTCTTCGTTTGAAAAAACAGATTATAATTCCTAATTTTGAGGAAATAACAGTTGAAAATTATGAAACGGATCATTTTGACAATTATGATGGCGGCAATATTCAGTGTTGCGGCATCGGCTCAGGCGGAATGGGCAGGTTTTGCACGTTATGAACAGGCAAATTCAGAGCTCACGCAGGCTCCCAAGGCAGTTTTCTATGGCGATTCGATAACAGATTTCTGGGCAGCGAGGCGCCCCGAGTTCTTCAACGGGAACAATTTTGCAGGACGTGGCATATCAGGCTCCGTGACATCCCAGATGCTTGTGAGGATGCGTCAGGACGTGATAGACCTTCATCCCAAGTATTTTGTTTTCCTCGGCGGCATCAATGACATAGCCATCAATCAGGGCCCCATCGATATAGAGGACACTTTCGGCAACATCGTTTCGATGATTCAGCTTGCCAAGGCAAACAAAATCAAACCTGTTATCTGCCTTCTTTTCCCTGTCCACAAAATCGGCTGGAGGCCGGAAGTGAAGGACGCTCCGGAGAAAGTGGAGAAACTCAACGGAATGATAAAGGACTACTGCAAGAAGAATAAAGTGACTTGCGTAGAGTATTTTGCCGATATCGACAAGTCTTCAGGCCGTCTTCCCGAAGAACTTTCCCACGATTCCATCCATCCCACAGCTGACGGATACGCCATTATGGAAAAGGAAATTATGAAATATATCAAGTAGATGATTTTCAAGTGTTTCCTTGTTGCGATAGCGGCTTCTGCCATATCGGCGCAAGAACCTTTATACAAAGATCCTTCAGCCCCTGTTGAGCAGAGGGTGGAGGATCTTCTTTCGAGAATGACCTTGAGCGAAAAGCTTGAGCAGATATCGATGTGCTCTCTTGGAGAGTATCCTTCTGCCGGTGCCGCTTATGGAGTGTGTCACAGTCCGTTTGTGAGTGTCGAAGAGGTGGCAAGACAGTCTGCCGCGGCAAAGAAATACGCCTTCGAAGGCACGAGGCTCGGTATTCCGCCTTTTCAGATAGCAGAATGTCTTCACGGACTTCTTTCTTACGGGGCGACAATTTTTCCTCAGTCGATAGCGCAAGGATCGACGTGGAACCCTTCTCTTGTGAGAGAAATGGCCGAGGCGATAGCTGAAGAAGCTTCTTCCGTAGGCGTTGATCAGGCTCTTTCTCCTGTTTTCGACCTCATAAGGGATCCCCGATATGGCAGGAATGAGGAATGTTATTCCGAAGATCCTCTTCTTGCGGGGACGATGGGTTCTTCATTCGTCAAAGGAATGCAGGGTGACAAGGCAGAGAAGTTGCCCAAAGGGAAGGTCGCGTGTACTGCAAAGCATTTTGCAGGCTACAGCCAGCCGCAAGGGGGTATGAATCTGGCCCCTGCATCGATAGGCGAGAGAGAAATGCGTTCCTTCCATCTGGTACCTTTCGAAATGGCGGTAAAGGATGCGGGCATTTACGGAGTGATGCCGGCATACAACGATGTCGATGACATTCCGGCTCACGCAAACAAAGCCCTCTTGAAAGACCTCCTGAGGGATGAGTGGGGCTTCGAAGGCTACACTTTCTCCGATTACGGCGGAGTGAGTCTTCTGGCCGATTTCCACCATCTGGCAGCGAGCCACGAAGAGGCCGGCCTTATGGCACTTGATGCAGGAGTGGACCTTGAAGCCGCCGCTCCGGATTGCTATATGAAACTGGAGGGGATTGTCGATGAAATTCTTGTGGATGAAGCTGTCCGTCATATACTTACGGCAAAGTTTCGCGCAGGTCTTTTTGAAAAGCCTTATGCCGATGTCTCTGATATAAAGCATAGGGTGCATACGGCAGAGCATATCAATCTTTCGCGTAAGGTTGCGGAAGAATCCGTGATACTTCTGAAGAACGAAGGAGCCCTCCTTCCTCTCGACAAATCGAAAATCAGCAGCATAGCAGTCGTAGGACCGAATGCCGACAGGGTGCAGTACGGAGATTATTCCTATACCAGGGATAATGCTTCGGGAGTGACTGTCCTTCAGGGCATTAAAGAATTTGTCGGCAATGATGTAAAAGTCAATTATGCAAGAGGATGCGGCATATCAAGTCTTGATAAAAGCGGCATCAGGGAGGCTGTAAAGGCTGCAAGGAAAAGCGACGTCACAGTATGTGTCCTCGGAGGCACAAGCGTAATTCTCTCGGGACTCGGATGGGGCCTCGGACCAGGCGAAAATGAAGACGATGAGCCTTTTACCTGTGGTGAAGGCTACGATTTGACTGATATAAACCCCCTCGGAGTTCAGAGAGATTTGATAGAGGCTCTTGTCGGGACTGGAAAGCCTGTAATACTGGTTCTGGTCCACGGCCGCCCCTGGAGTATTTCCTGGGAAAAGGACAACGTGCCTGCAATTTTGGAAGCCTGGTATCCCGGCGAACAGGGTGGAGCGGCTATAGCGGACATACTTTTCGGTGAGGTGAACCCTTCCGGAAGGCTCAGTTGCACAATCCCCCAATCTGTAGGCCATATTCCCTCCTGGTATTGCTACAAGTCCACTTCAAGGGGGATAAACAGAGAGCCGGGCTCTCCCGAGCAGGCAGGTCGCGACTATGTATTTTCATCGCCGGAGCCTCTTTTCTGTTTCGGACACGGTCTTTCATACACGGATTTCGAATATTCGGACCTTGAGTTTTCGTCAGACACCTTTGGTGCGGAAGGTCTTGATATAGAAGTGGTTGTGAAGAATACGGGGGCGCGAGAAGGCAAGGAAGTCGTTCAACTTTATTACAACGATGTCGTAAGCAGCGTATCCACTCCAGTTGTGAGGCTTTGCGCTTTCGAAAAGATTTCGCTTGATGCAGGAGAGTCGCGAAAAGTTACCTTCCACATCAATCCTTCCGACCTTGCACTTTGGGATAAAGATATGAAGAAGGTTACCGAACCGGGAGAATTCAAATTTATGCTGGGGCGTTCGTCGGAAGATATAATTATTTCAAAATCGGCATATTACAAATAAAACAGAGCCTGGTATCCGACTTATCGGTAAGATTTCTTAGAAGGTGATTCCTGCAGGAGCGCCGGTACAGAGTCTCGCGAGGGTCAGGAAAAGCCGGATTTCAGAAAATAGTGCTATATTTGTAAGGATAGAACGGATAAATGTAAACAATATGAAAAGATTTATTGCAATTCTGGCCCTTTTGGTGTCCATAGCGTCTTATGGATGGGAAAGGGAGAACATTTGGCCCAAGGGCAAGATGCCCGATGCGCAGGACGGACAGATAGCCGCGATGACAGACGAAGCGACAGATCCTTCATTCAAGAAAGAAAAGCACAGAATGCCCTATCTGGAATGGTTTGATGCTCCTGCAAATCCCAACGGCGGCTGTATGATACTCATTTCCGGCGGAGGCTATAATTGCACCTGCGACGTAGGCCTCATCAAATTGTGGCGTGAAACCCTTACTGCAGAAGGTTTCCAGTGCGTAAATTTCGTTTACAGGACACCCCGTCCCGAAGGTCTCGAAGTATATCAGACTGCTTGGGAGGATGGCCAGAGGGCAGTGAGGATGGTAAGAAGCGAGGCAAAAAAGAGGGGCTTCGATCCCGAAAAGATTGGAACTATCTCAATGTCAGCAGGTTCGCACCTTGCACTTCTGCTTGCAACAAGTTCCCAGAGCGAAGCCTACAATAAGATAGACGCCCTTGACGAAGTTCCCTGCCACATCAACTGGGCAATCGTGAATGCTCCGGCTTATGTAACGACAGACTCCAAAGGCGGCACTCCTTCTACAAGGCAGGGCTACGGCATAGACGTAAAGCTGGGAGACGAGTTCAAGTTTGACGAAAAAACCTGCCCGATGAGCCTTCATCACGGCGGCGAGGATATATATTCTCCCAATGGTTCCACGCTGATTTATCGCCAGCTCAGGAGGATGAAGATTCCCGCAGAACTCCATCTCTATCCCGATCGCGGACACGGCGCTTTCGGCCTCGAGAGGGGAGTGGAATTTATGAGGCAGATGGGCTTCATCGGCGAGCTTGCTCCCGAAGAGAAGATACTCGACAGGTATTCTTCCGACGAAGACCGCGCCGAATATCAGATGGAAAACATCTGGCCCGAAGGCAAAACTCCCGATTTTCAGGCCAACCAGTGCGAGCCCTATATAGAGTGGCACACTCCCAAGGTGCTGAAAACCAATGCAATACAGATTATCTATTCCGGCGGCTCATATGAGGGCAACGGCCCCGACAGCTTTGAGGTGACACCTGCCAGAAGGTACCTCAATTCTCTTGGAATGACTGTAGTCACTATGAAGTACCGTACCCCCCGTCCGCTTCCCGAAAGCGGCCTCAGGAAGCATACAACGGCTTGGCAGGATCTTCAGAGAGCCATAAGGATAGTAAGGAGCGAGGCAGCAGAAAGAGGTCTGGATCCCGACAGAATAGGCATTATGGGAAGTTCTGCAGGAGGTCACCTTACACTTATGGGAGTTACGTCATCGCGCCATAAATCATATTATCCGATAGATGACCTTGATAAAATCCCTTGCAACGTTCAGTGGGGAATAGGAATTTATCCTGCATATTCACTTACAGACGGAGCGGAAGATCCCAACAGTCAGGGCGGTAACGAAGACGATGCTTTCCTCGTTCCCGAATTTGCATTCGACCTAGACACTGCTCCTATGCTCTTTGTTCACGGAGACGATGATGTCTGGGCATCGATGAATTCGGTGAAGACCTGGGAAAAGATGAGGAGTATGGGCATCCAGTCCGAGCTCCATACATTGGCAAAAAGAGGTCACTGCTTCCAGTATTCTGCCGTCCCCGGCACGGGAAGCTACACCTATCTGGATAGAATCTGGGAATTTATGACATCTAAAGGATTCAACAAATGATACCCTACGACATACTTCACAGCTACGAAAAGATTCCGGCACTGATTTACAAGACATCTTCGGAGGCGTCCGAAGAGATTGCCAAAGAAATAGCCCAAGCGATAAAATCGTCAGACGGAAAACCTTTCAAGCTGGGTCTTTCAACAGGCACTTCTCCTGTTCAGACATACAAGTTTCTCGTTGATATGTACAATAGGGGAGAAGTCTCCTTCAGTAATGTAAGCGTCTTCTCGATAGATGAATATGCTCATTACAGCGGCACACAGACGAGAAACAGAGTGCTCGAGGAAGAACTCCTGAGCAAAGTCGACATCCTCCCGGAGAATATCCATATACTTGACAAGGAGTGCCCTATGGATGCTCTTGCGGAGCATTGCGCCGAATTTGAGGAAAAATCAAGGAACCTTGATCTTCTTGTAATGGGTGTAGGCGAAACGGGGCAGGTTGGCTTCAACGAGGCCGGCTCCGGTTGGAAGAGCCGCACCCGCACGATACTCCTTTCATACAAGTCCAGAAAGAGGCAGACGAACAACTTCGGAGGCGATATCAACAAGGTTCCGATTTCGGCCAACACAATGGGCATAGGCACATTCCGCAGTGCAAAAAGAATAATCCTGATGGCCTGGGGAGAGGACAAATCGCAGGCTGTGAAGGATACGGTCGAGGGTGAGCCCGATCCCAAATGTCCCGCATCCCTTCTGCAGAGGCACGAGAATATAGTGTTCTATACCGACGAAAATTCATCGGAACTCCTTACCAGAGTTGTCGCCCCCTGGACGGTAGGGCCCTGCGAATGGACACCCCGTCTTGTAAGGCAGGCTGTGGTATGGCTCTGTCAGCTCACGGGTAAGCCTATCCTGAAGCTCACTCTTCAGGACTATCTGGAAAATTCTCTCGGAAATCTTCTCACCTCCTGTGGAACGTACGACAAGATAAACATAGATGTCTTCAATGACCTCCAGCACACGATAACAGGCTGGCCAGGCGGAAAACCGAATGCCGACGACTCTACAAGGCCCGTGAAGTCAAAGCCATTCCCAAAGAAGGTTGTGATTTTCTCTCCCCATCCCGACGATGATGTCATTTCGATGGGAGGAACGTTCATCCGCCTTGTTTCTCAGGGCCACGAAGTCCACGTCGCATATCAGACATCAGGCAACATAGCCGTCCACGATGATGTGGTGATACAACTTATGGATGCGGCCGGCCAGCTCGGCTTCAATGACAGAAGGGCCGAGGTGGAAAAGCTTGTAGCTCAGAAGTTTCCCGGCAAAGCAGAACCCAGGGAACTTCTAGAGATGAAGGCGGCTCTCAGACGTTCCGAGGCAAGGGCGGCAGTCCGCTCGTTCGGCCTTGACGACGAAAACAACGTGCATTTCCTCAATCTCCCGTTCTACGAAAGCGGCGGAATTAAGAAAAACGACTGCACACAGGTGGATATAGACATCATAAAGAAACTCCTTCAGGATGTTTGCCCCGACCAGATTTATATGGCCGGCGACCTTGCCGACCCTCACGGCACGCACAGAGTCTGCACAGAGGCCGTTATGGAAGCCCTGAGGCAGCTCAAGGACGAGCCCTGGATGAAGGAATGTCACGCCTGGATGTACCGCGGAGCCTGGATGGAATGGCCTCTGGGACAGGTGGATATGGCAGTTCCCCTCAGCCCGGATGAGGTGATAAAGAAACGCCACGCGATTTTCCATCATCTCTCCCAGAAGGACATAGTTCCATTCCCCGGCGACGATTCCAGAGAATTCTGGCAGAGGGCCGAAGACCGTACGAGGAACACGGCAGAGATGTACGACAAGATGGGTATGGCCGAATATCAGGCAATGGAAGTTTTTGCAAAATTATTTTAAAACGATAACCAAATGGACCAAAGCAGAAGAGATTTTCTCAAAAAGGCGGGCGTAGGCGTTGCCGCGTTCACAATTATTCCGAGAGAGGCCTTCGGCAAGATGGGTGGGGACAACAATTTCATCGCTCCCAGTGACCAGCTTACGAAAGGTATCATCGGTCTAGGCGGCATAGGTCGCAGCAGTAACCATTTTACAAGCGATTCAAACTGCCGTCTGGTGGCTCTTTGCGATGTCGACAAGAATCACCTGGACAGCGCCGTAGAGGCTGCAAAGAATCAGTTCGACCAAACTGTGACAGCCTATAGCGACTGGCGCGATCTTGTAAAGGACCCCAATGTGGACATAGTCCACGTAGCTACACCTCCCCACTGGCACGGCCTGATGGCTGCCGCTGCGGCAAATGCAGGAAAAGACGTTTTCTGCGAAAAGCCTATGACAAGGACGATAGGCGAGTGCAAGAGGCTCAGGGAAGCAGTAAAGCGTAACGGAACGATATTCCGCCTGAATACCTGGTTCCGCTTCAAAGACACGTTCTACGGCCTTGGAACAGAGGTTCAGCCCCTCAAGAAACTTGTGGACAGCGGCCTTCTCGGATGGCCTCTCACAGTAAGGATTTCAGGAGCGACAGGCTTTACCTGGAAATTCTACTGGACGGGCAAGACCAATCTCATCCCCGAAAAGGTTCCGACAAATCTCGACTACGATATGTGGCTCGGTCCCGCGCCGTACAAGCCCTATCATCCCCATCGTACCCATCAGACGTTCAGAGGCTATTGGGACTATGACGGAGGTGGACTTGCCGATATGGGCCAGCACTATATCGACCCTGTGCAGTATATTCTCGGCAAGGACGACGATTTCCCCGTAAAGGTTGAGGTGGATGCTCCCCAGCAGCATCCCGATGCTGTAGGCATCTGGCGCAGCATAACTTACACTTATGCAGACGGCTGCAAGATTATCCTCGAAGGCGAAGGCTTTGAGAGCGAAGGCAAGGTGCCCTATATCGAAGGCCCTCTCGGCAAGGTTTACAAAGGCTTCGAGTGCACGATTCCGAACGTGATGCAGAAGATAGCCGAAATGCCCGATCCCGAAATAAGGAACACCGATTTTCTCGAGTGTGTCCGCACAAGACAGCATTTCGCCCTCGATGAGGACAAAGGCTATCACAGTGCGACGATAGTGAATATGGGCGTATGTGCCCTGAGGCTCAACAGGACGCTCAATTTCGATCCCAAGACACAACTGTTCATAGGCGACGATGCCGCCAATCTGCTCATAGATCAGCCTATGAGGGGCAAGTGGTCATTCTAAAAAGTGAAAGTTATGAAGAAAATATTGTCATTTGTGGCGTTTCTCGCCATATCAATAATATCAGTTCAGGCTCAGGATTCGAGAGGACGCACTCCCCAGACAGTGGTTCAGGATGCTCTGGCCCAGATGCCTGTTGAATATAAGGCCGATTTTGATAGAGAGTTCAAGTATCTCGCCGACAGCGCTCCCGAGACTGTGACCATTCTCGCTTCTATGCTCAAGGATGCCAAAAAAGGCGAAAATGCCCTTGTGGAATATGCCCTGAACGGCCTTTGCAACTATGCATCGGATCCTGCCAACAAAGACTGCCTGAATAATGTCAAGGAAGGCTTTGAAAATGCTGCCAAGGCTTGCAAGGACAAAAACAATAAACAGTTCCTTGAGTCTCAGTTGAGACTTCTTTCTCCGGAAGACAATCCTCTTGAAGAGTTCAAGGATTACGAATATACTGCCACAGCAAAAGAGGCTCTGAAGGCTCTCAAAAGCTCTGACAGAAAGAAAAGGGTTACAACTCTCGAGGCTGTCAATCCCGATGAAAGCTTCCTTACAAAGCTTTCAAAGAAGTTCAATTCTCTTTCGGGAGATGCTAAGGTGGATGTCCTCAATTGGGCCGGAACTACAAAGCAGAGTTCATTGCTTTCTTTGATTCAGACTACCGCAACAAAATCAGGCGGTGAAGTGGGCGAGGCTGCCGCCGTGGCTTTGTCAAAGATAGGAGGTAACGATGCTGCCGCCACCCTGATAAGCCTCATCGGCAATTCAAGCATCAGTCAGGACGTTGTCCTTGAGTCTCTTTCTTCTGTGAAGGCCGATAATCTCAGCGAGCTTGTCATCGATGCTATGAATAATGCAAAAGGGGACAATCTCTGCACTCTTATGAGTTTTGCATCATCGAAGCATATCACAGAGGCTTCAGACTGCATCTTTGCCAACCTCGATGCTTCCGGAGCAAAGGTGAAGGCTACAGCTGTCGAGGCTCTCAAGGGCGTTGTCACGGTTGATGATGCCGACAAGGTGGCATCTCTTCTCGACAACTCGAAAAACAAGAACACTCTTCCCTATACAGAGGCACTTGCGGCATCTCTGTCCACCCTTTCCGGAGACGAAATATATACAAAAGTATATTCTCTTATGGAATCGGCGTCAAATCCCGAGAAGTTCTATCCGGTGCTTGCTTCTTCAGGTACTGCCGATGCTGCAAAAACTCTTGCCGAAAAGGCAGAAAACGGTTCCAAAGATGCTCTGAAGGCACTTTGCAGCGTAGACAACGCGCAGGCGATAAAGCCTCTTCTCTCTCTTGCCGGCAAGGACGACAGCGTTCTTTCTTCCGCCGCCAATCTTATGGTCAAGTATATTTCGGACAAGGATGACCTTTCTTCAAGCCTTTGCGACGTGCTTGATAAGGCATCGTCATCACAGCTCAAGGCCGACATCCTTTCCAAACTTTCAGTGTACGCTCCCACGATGGAGTCTTTCATCGCCTCAAGCAAACTTCTCAACGACAAGGACCTGAAGATTGCTTCTGCGGAGGCTACGAAAGTAATTGCGTCAAAATGCACGGACGACATTGATTATGACGTATATGTGAAGGCTCTGAAAAAAGCTCAGGCCAATTATGAAGAAAGAGGACTTGCCGATGACGGATATGCCATCAAGGAAATAACCAAGATGATTTCGGAGGCTCAGCCTGCCGAGAAGGTCACTATGACGGATGAGGAAAAGGCGGAAGGCTTCGAGGTTCTCTTCGACGGCACCGATATGAAGAAGTGGGAAGGCAATCTCGAGGGCTACACCAAGGTGAACGGAACAATCAATGTGTCGGCTCAATTCGGAAATGATATGAACCTTTATACCAAAAAGGAGTATCAGGATTTCGTTCTCCGTTTCGAATTCTGCTTCACAAGGCCCGGTGTCAACAACGGTATCGGCGTGAGGACTCCGGAGGGTGTTGACGCTGCCTACTTCGGTATGTGCGAGGTGCAGGTTCTCGATCACGACGATCCCATTTATGCCGATCTCCGTCCCTATCAGGTGCACGGTTCGGTTTACGGCGTGATACCTGCCAAGAGGATAGTGCACAAGCCTCTCGGAGAGTGGAGTACAGAGGAAATAAGGGTTGAGGGCGACCATATCACAGTTACGGTGAACGGAGAAGTGATTGTTGACGGTGATGTCCGCGAAGCTTGTCAGGGCCATAACGTGGTAGAGGGACAGGACTTCAACAATCCTTATACCGTCGATCACAGAAACCATCCCGGCCTCTTCAACGAAAAAGGCCACATAAGCTTCTGTGGCCACGGAGTAGGTATGAAGTACAGGAATGTCCGTGTGCTCGACCTTACAGCAAAGAATGCCTCTGCGAAGAAATCTTCCAGAAAAAGCAAATAATTGACAGTAAAGGAAAAAATAGCATTGTTTCCCCATTCCCCCGGAGTGTACAGATATTATGACTCCGGGGGTAATGTCATATATGTGGGCAAGGCGAAGGATCTTCACAACAGGGTGGCGCAGTATTTTGCCGATCCTTCCAGGCTCACAAGAAAGACGGCCCTGCTTGTCTCGAAAATCGCCGATGCACAGTATTCTGTGGTTGATTCGGAGGCAGATGCGCTTCTTTTGGAGAACAATCTCATAAAGCAGTACAAGCCCAAGTACAATATCCTTCTGAAGGATTCCAAGACCTATCCCTGGATATGTGTCACGGGCGGAGCTTTTCCAAGAGTCTTTCTTACGAGAAGGGTGACAAAAGGGGAGGGACAGCGCTATTTCGGGCCGTACAGCTCTGTAAAGCACGCCTATGGCCTTCTGGAACTTTTTTCGAGCCTCTATCCTCTGCGCGACGTCGAGTGTAAATACAATATCACCGCCGAAGGGATACTCCATCATAAATTCCGTCCCTGCCTCAAGCTTCATACGGGCACTTGCAAGGGCTGTTGTGTGGGCGGTATCTCGCAGCAGGAATATCAGGGCTATATTGACGATGTAGTAAGGCTCCTGCAGGGAGGCGGCCGCGAGCTCATAAGCCACTACAAAACCCTTATGCAGGATGCCGCATCTTCTCTCGAATTCGAACAGGCACAGATATACAAAGACAAGATGGAGGCCCTGGAGAACCACTACAGCCGTTCTCTCATTGTGGGCAGCTCTGTTGGCGATACCGATGTGTTCTCCCTTGTTTTTGACGACGAGGAGGCTTTCGGCAACTTCCTGAGGGTGAGGGGAGGCTCCATCATACAGTCTCTCAATCTGGGCTTCAAGATGAGGATAGAAGAGTCCCGCGAGGATGTCCTCAGCTTCTTTATAGGCGAGATAGAATCAAAATTCGGCTCTCTTGCAAAGATTGTCACAGTGCCTTTCCTGCCGAGTATGGAGATTGACGGCGTCGAATTCCGCATTCCGGCCAAGGGAGACAGGCTTGCTATTCTTGAACTCAGCGTCCGCAATGCCCGCGAAATGCGTTTCAACGCGCTCAAGCAGAGCGAACATACAGACCCTGATGCCTTCCGCCACAAGGTGATGGAAGAACTTCGCGACGCCCTCGGGATGAAGGTGCTCCCGGAGCATATGGAGTGCTTCGACAACTCCAATATCCAGGGCACCAATCCTGTCGCCGCCTGCGTCGTTTTCCGCGATGCACAGCCTTCCAAGAAGGATTACAGACATTTTATCATCAAGACTGTCGTAGGTGCCAATGACTATGCCTCGATGAAGGAAATCGTCAACAGACGATATTCGAGGATGCTCGAGGAAAATCCGGACGATCTTCCCCAGCTGATAGTGATAGACGGCGGCGTGGGGCAGCTGAATTATGCCTGGCAGGCCCTTTGCGAGCTCGGCATTCAGGACAAACTTACCGTCATAGGCCTTGCCGAAAGAATGGAGGAAGTTATCAGAGTAGGCGATCCGCATCCCCTGTTTCTCGACCGCAATTCGCAGGCTCTCAAGGTGTTGCAACATATCAGGGACGAGGCGCACCGCTTCGGTATCACCCACCATCGGCTCCGTCGCAGCAAGGCTCAGATAAAATCGGCCCTTCGCGACATAAAAGGTGTCGGTGAAAAGATGGAGCAGAGGCTGATTGTCCATTTCGGCAGCGTTCCCAGGATTGCCGCCGCATCAGAAGAGGAAATTGCCAAAATTGCAGGGGCAAAACTGGCCGCCGAGATAAAGAAATCGCTGGGTAGCGTAAGTGGAGAGCACTAAAATTTTGATTATTGGGAAATTATTGTTTACTTTGCACTTCGATGCGAGATTATGGATTTGATAATTCGTGTATAAATAAATATAAAAACCAACTTAATTTTTAACGTTATGTCAGCAGTAGGAGATAAAGTTAAAGCTCTGATCGTCGAGAAATTAGGCGTTGATGCTCAGGAAGTTACCGAGGCAGCAAGCTTTACAAACGATCTTGGGGCAGACTCCCTGGATACGGTAGAACTTATTATGGAGTTTGAGAAGGAATTCAACATTGAAATTCCCGACGATGAAGCAAGTGAGAAAATCCAGACAGTAGGCGACGCCATCAGCTACATAGAAGCAAAGCTGAGCTAAGGAAGAAAGCCTATAAAAAACAAAGAGTGACCTTAAACGGCCACTCTTTTTTTTATGTCTTGAGGGATGTTATTTTACCCTTGAGAATTTGTCGGTTTCGGGTTTGCCGTTGTCGCCCAGTGATGTAAGAGTGAGTTTGTCGCCCTTCACGCGGACGTCGTAATATTCGTCCACTGCATTCTTCTCTATCTCTTCCTTGACTTCTTTTACAATGTCATCCAGCATTTCATTGTATTCTTCATCGTCGTCATCCATAGTCTCGCCGTGGTAAGTCACTACCATAGGAGTTTTTGTTATGACGAAAGTGTCTTTGTCCCAATTGATAGTCAGTTTGTTACCGTCCGTAGTGAAAGTTCCGTCGACAGACAGCTCCGCACTTCCGACAGCCTTGATTCCGAGAATGTTCATCTTGAAGTCGATGACGAACTTGTTGTTTGCCTTGCCCTGAGTGTCGTTGTCGAATGAGAGGTAGTCTGTTATGGTAGTGCCCATAACTGTCTGTTTCATAAACCACGACCCTGTGAAAGGAATCTGGGCAAAGGAAATAGCTGCGAATAATACTGAAAATGCCGCTGTGAGGATGATTTTTTTCATAATTGATTGTTTTGTTCTGTGCAAAATTAAGAGAAAATTGATTCATCTGCAAATGCGCGAAAGGAAAATCTCGATGCTGCAGGACCGTCCGCTTTATAACTTGATTTTTTTGCCATTTAAGCTAAAAATGCGTACCTTGCGGGGTTTATTGCAGTAAAGCGAACTTAAATGGATATTTCATCGACAAACAGCTCCAAAATCCAGATAGCCGAGGTGGCTACCCGAATAAAGGAAATGCGCACGATAATGGGCCTCTCCAAGGCGGATACCGCGAGAATGGCCCAAATCAGCGAGGAGCAATATGACAGGTATGAGTCAGGCAGCGAGGACCTCCCCTTCTCGTTCATCTACAGTTGTGCCAGAATCTTCAATATGGAGCTCACCGAGCTCCTCGAGGGTAACAACGCCAGACTGTCCTCTTTTGCCATTACAAGAAGGGGCCAGGGCCAGCTCACAGCCAGGGAAGAAGGTATAGAGATAAGCAACATGGCACCTCTCTTCCGCAAGAAAGTAGCTGAGCCATACTGGGTTACGTACGAATATTCAGAAGATCTCCAGAACAAGCCCATACATACGTCTGTCCACAACGGTCAGGAGTTTGACATCATTATCAAGGGTCAGCTCAAGGTAAAGATAGGCGAGCACTGCACCATCCTCAACGAGGGCGACAGCATCTATTACGACTCGTCCACTCCGCACGGAATGATAGCCACAGGAGGTCAGGACTGTACTTTCTGCGCAGTCATCCTCCCCGGCGAAAGAAAAGAATACGACGAGTCGGACATTGCTGCAACTCTCACTCCCGACAAACTCACCGAGCCTCTTGCAATAGAGAATTACGTAAAGGTCGAGACAGACAAACAGGGCGTTCCCACATCTGTGAAATTTGAGAATACCGAGTCGTACAATTTCGCTTTCGACACGATAGACAAAATAGCCGAGGCAACTCCTTCCAAAGAGGCTATGGTCTATGTCGGCGACGATATGAAGGAAACTGTTGTGACATATGGCGAACTGATGAAGAAATCCAACAGATGCGCCAATTATTTCACGTCTCTCGGCATCAAGAGGGGCGACAGAGTGATGCTCATCCTCAAGCGCCATCAGCAGTTCTGGTATGCCATCCTCGGTCTTCACAAGATAGGCGCAGTTGCCATTCCGGCCACCAACCAGCTCAAGGAGCACGACCTCTCCTTCCGCTTCAATAAGGCAAAGGTTTCTGCAATCATCTGCACTGCCGACGGCGACATTGCATCGCAGGTGGATCTTGCCGCCGAAAATTATGACGGCATAAAAGTCAAGATTCTTGCGGGAGGCAGCCGCGAAGGATGGCGCAATTTCGACGAGGATTACGAGATGTACAGCACCCACTACTATCGCAAGAAGAATTCTCCGGGAGGCGACGATCCTATGCTCTGCATCTTCACTTCCGGCACTACAGGCTATCCGAGGCTCGTCGTACATTCATACAAATATGCCCTAGGACACTATTTTACGGCCAGATACTGGCACGGCGTGGATCCCGAAGGACTGCACTTCACTATCTCGGAAACAGGCTGGGGCAAGGC